>VMHT01047374.1_pt1 | contig 10233 bp, 6 predicted proteins | sample 4693611 | NCBI WGS metagenome assembly VMHT01 (sample SAMN12280063, study PRJNA550983) | marine metagenome | isolation source: seawater sampled from same location over 5 years 0.02-0.2 micron viral filtrate | place: USA: collected off the coast of southern California halfway between the port... ...
GTTGCATTGTATTTACGCCGAGCACGACGTGTCGCCTCGGTGATCTTTCTTTTTGCTGCCATCAGATGTGACGTTGAACGTCTTCAAAGGTCAGCTCCGGAATCAAACCAGCGAGACCAGCAAGGGGGCTTCCCTCGACAGCAACGCCGGTAATGTCATTCTTTGCCAGCCAATCAATGGCGGCACGGAGGTCAGCCGTGGTGGCTTCCCCAGACTTGATCCGGGCAATAATTTCATTCGTCAGGAGTGCGTGGAGCTCTTCAAACGCCTCCTCGCTAGCCCGCTTAGCCATCAGAACTCCTGGATGTTCTCCAGACCTTGGATCACCAGTTCAACAGCCTTATCGTCAATCTTGGTGTCGGTGCGAGCCGCCAGGTCACGCAGAGCTTTCACAAGCAGGGCGCGTCCTTCGGGACCTTCCAGCCACTCAAGAACAGAATCTTTGGCCCAACGAAGGACCTGTACAACGATACCTTTCATTTGTCAGAGTAAATAATGTGTGAGAGTTTGTGTGCTAGGGTTGCATAAATAGACCGCCACCTGTCCGGGCGATGTTTATCGGCACTACATTCGAAAACAATCACTCCCCAAGCGTCGTTTTCAGTCATAATTGGACAGGCAGTTAGTTTTTTATCTAATCTCTTTAGAGTTGCGCATTGCTCCATAACCAACTGACCTACTGGAGTAGCATCAGTAACCCTGAAATACCCGAGGGGTACAGGATTGACGTGAAACCCGGCGTGAGCTACGGGTATAAGAGTACGGGCATCAGGCCAGCTATAAACCCAGATGCTCAATAAATGATCACCATGTTCTCTTACGAGGTGGTCTAGGTATTGTTGCACCTCATTCGCCACACCGTTTTTTTGAATTGCCGTGTGGAGAGGGAGGTCTTCCCAGTGACTACGTTGTAATGATTGATATCCAGTGAATACCAACACACCGCAGGAGGCGGCCATCATGGTAGATAGAGCTTTTCTAGCAAAAGAAGCCCAGGTCTTACCCGGGCTTGTCATTTGTTCCAGTAATTTGATAAATTCTTTAACCATGACAGTCGGGTGACTACATGGTGGATGAATTGATGAGAGATGGTTAAGTGGTTATCAAACGGTGTTACCAGAACGCTGTCCGTAGACAAGCAACTCGGTGCCAACAACGTTGGTGATGGGGTTCGTGTTACCGCCAAAAGCTTCCAGAGTGTTACCTCCGAAGGTGATCTCCCTAGATCCTGCAGCAGTATTCAGGACATTGAAGCCAGAATTACCGTTCCCACTAAAATGGTTACCTGTAATAACAGTGTTGATCTGGTTAGAGTTAGATCCACCAGTCTGGATAACACCTTCAGTGGTCTTAAATGACATGATGTTGTTACCTGTGATCATGGTCTGCTGACCTTTGATCTTGATCAGGTAGTCCTGAGTAGTTACATCCTCGCCATCGATACGATTGGCTCTAAGGTCATTACCGACAATACGCACAGTAGATGCGTAATGGATGTCGCCATAGTCGTTGCTGGAATCAAAGAAGTAATCCCGCACGTCACTGTGGATACCCATGACTGTGATAGCAGCCATACGCTCCATTCTCAGGGCCTTAGAAGCCAAAAGCTCACCTTGACTCAGGTAGAGGCTTTCAAGAGAGTTATAGGAAGTACCAGCACTGCTATAAGCACGGATGCCAGTATGATAGCGCTGGATGTAGAAGTTATTTAGATACAGGGTACGGATCATGGCATGACCAGCCATGGAATTCTCAATATCGATGCCGACAGAGTCAGTCACGCCATACTCCACTTTTGTCTTGGAGTTGGTGTAGATGTTGAGGTTAGTACCGACAACACCAGCTGAGTTCAGCAGATGCAGAGCCTTTTTGAAGTAACCACTATCAGCATCAGAAGCAAACTCACTTCCGATATCTACATTAGTAAACGTAAGTTTATTTGCGACTCCGACAAGCGTTGAGCCACCAGTGAAGTGCAACTTAACGCCCGTACCACAGGCTTTGTTAGTCTTAGCGTGAATAACTAAATTAGAGATAGCGTAAGCCTGATTGGGGTTAGGCGTGCCATCGTTATACAGGAGTCTAAGGAAGTCATCACCCTCGTTACCCGGATCAAATACGATCCGAGAAGCCTGACCATCCCCATACATGTGGAGACCTTTGTTTTCAACAGTGATCGTCGAGGTGACCAGATAGGTACCTGCAGGAAAGTAGACGCTACCGCCAAGCTGCAAAGCATTGTTGATAGCAGTGGTATCATCGGTTGAGCCGTTTCCTACAGCACCTAGATCTCTAACGTTGGTGTAGCCACTAGCGCCATCACCACCACCGCCTCCACCGTTGGGGACGATTACAGTCCAGGATTCGTTTTGACGTCCATACTGTTGGCCATCATTAGGGGCTTCTGGAATGCCAGTGCTACCACCGCCACCGCCACCACCACCGCCAGATGGGTAAGAGGTGATGCTATCCCACTTCTCACCGTCCCAGCGGTACGTAACGCCATTAGACGCAGAAAATTCCTCCCCCGCAGAGGGGGAGATTGGAAAGTTTAAAGACATATTATTTGGTAAAGAGGTTTAACTAAGGCGTGTTACAGTTATCATTGTTCGATCACCAAACAGCTCTAGAAATGTTGTGCCTGGGAACTCATTACCAAAGAACGAAAGTATTTCAACGCTGAGGTGGGTAGGAGAATCTACATAGCCTGACCAAGAAAGATGAATTCCATTTGGAATCCCTTGGTTAAGACCGCGCTCTGATGCCCAGCTAGTTGTCACCTCATTGCCGCCTTTCTTCAAACGAAGCGCTAAATTATCAGGACGCTCTGAAGTGGAAACATTACAATCGACTGTATAGATACCTGGCTCTCTGAGGTAGATACGATCTGGGCGGTCAACATTGGAGTGCATGTTAAACGGGTCAGTAACCTCGCTTTCAAACGGAATAGGGAACCAACTACCGGCCTGACTCGTAATATTTACAGAATTACCTAGAATAACATTACAAAATACAGGGCCAATAGGTCCATCAAATCTTGTATTGATAGCTCCGGGTGCAGTTGCATAAGCAGAGCAGTCGCGGAGGATGGTTCCTAGTGGTTTGTCTCCGAAAGTATCCCCATCGGCGATGTCTGGAAGAACTTGAGTGCTATAGAAAGCAATATCTACAGTAGAGTTCTCCTGATACACCGAGCATCCATGCATTTCAACACGAAGTGGCAGGAAGTTAGTATCAGAGGTGTCACCAGCCAGGGCAGCAAAGGCTTTGGAGCCGTTGCCCAAGAAATCCCAGTCAAGGCTGGTGGCTGTGCCTGCATCGATGGCCTTGCAGTTGTTAATGCTGATGTACCGGGCCATATCATGATCATTCAGATCGGTGTTACTGCTAGCCAGGAAGGAATAGAGTCCTACCTCTTTAGCAATACAGTCTGAGAACATACCAAAGCTGGGACCATTGGCACACTTAAAGCCAATCGCACCACATTTATATGCTGTGCAAGCGCTGAAGATCCACCGAGTGTTTACACCACTGCCAGTAACATCAAAGCCCTGGTCCACAAGTGTGGCATGGCATCCGACTACTGAGTAGTCAGAACCCATCGCGTTGACGAAGGCTCTTGTATTGATGTTGGTGTAGGTGTTTTGGGTGTTTACACCAGTGTTAGCGAACGGACGAGTCTCATACGTGAGTAGATTCCGTACAGTGCTGTTAGAAATGGTGTAGCGGCTGCAGTTCAGGATGGAAAAAGCCTGCAGCTGATCATCTGTACCCAGGGGATCCTGTGCTTTACTGTCATAGACGTGGCAGCCGGTGAGGCTGAAGTCGTCGCAGCTGACGATAAATACGTGCGTGCCTGATCCGTCGCCTGTAAACAAGCAATCACGGACGGTAAAGTTGCTAGGGCGAGTGCCGTCGCCTTCAATCCGCAGACCTTGGTACTCATTTAGGCCACCATTAGGGCCAGATGTAGACCTGAAGGGGCTATCTCCATAGATAATCTTGACTGTATCAAGTACAAAGTCACCATTGGTAATGCGTAGTACTTGACCACCCGACTGATCACCCAAATTAGGGTAAGTAACAGTGGCATTCTTAAAAGAATGAAGGTTGCCAACTGTGATCGTAGAGCTAATCAGGTATGTAAGGCCAAGACCATCAACGGGCTTGCCGGTTTGAAGAGCCGATCTGAGAGCTGCGGTATCATCAGCAACACCATCACCCACCGCACCAAAATCTTTGGGCGATACGTAGTCAGTCAGTCGTTCAGTGATCGACCGGGCGGCACCACTTGGGTAGGTGTAGGTATCTAAATCACCGTCTGGAGAAGATACAACCCATTGAGAGCTATCTACGTCTTGGTAGTAAACAAATGTCTTACCAGACACAGTATCCCACCAGGTGTCGCCATCCTGAGCGTTCACAGGAGGTGTGGGGCTGACCTGTGTGCCTAAGCCCTGTTGATTGTCCGAAAAGACAATGGGACCCAGCATTGTGCCACCATTCAGAGGCAGTTTGTCCTTGTCAGGGTCTTGACCATCCCCAAATTCCTGGACGGCGTACAGGGTTTGAGTGAAGTTATCGTTCAGGTCTTGCGCACGGATAGCAGATCCGGGGAAGAACTCAGCGATTTGCTCCAGAGAAGTCTGCCGCCGGATAAGGATGATGACACCATCCCCAGGCGCGGTGTTGAATTCAATAGTAGTAGCGTTGGCCAGCGTGTATTCAGTTGTTGCAACGTTATCGAGGCGAACCTGGATATCGTTCTCGTCAATATAGGGGAATGTAAAAGAGTAGAGGCGGGTTGCCCCGTCCCCTACGTATTGGTTTTGTACTTGGGCCATTGATTGCTTTTAGTTAGCGTCTAAAATTGCCTGGATTTCATCGGGTAGGTCATAGTTGCCCATACCAGCCCGGTACTTCTGCATATCAGCAGCCGACTTGCGAGCAGCAAACTCCTCGTTAGTTCCGGCGTAGTAGTCCACAGCACGACGACGTGCATCCTGGATGATACGGATGGTCTCGCTATACCAAAGGGCATCACGAATCTCACCCTTGTTGTCTGCTTTCTCCCAGTTCTTGTAGTCCTCTTTGAACCAAGGCTCAGCGAAGTGACGCTTCAGTTCATCATGGAGACCAGTCTCAGCAGTCAACTTATCAATCGCAGCACGATCAGTAGCAGTGAGCTCAACACCATTAGCAGACTCGATAGTTGCGTTGATGTCGATACCTTTATCAGCGATGTTGACCAGAACAGGGTCTGTTTCAACGTCTTTGATGCTGAATGGCAGGAACCAGTTCAAGAGGTTGGTGTTCTCGGTATACATGGTCTCACCGGTGAAGATATCGATCTTCTCCAGACCATTAATGGCAGCGTATCCAGGGAGGGCGGTGTTAAGAGCCCTGTCGTACTCACCACGCCAATCCAGCATTGCAGGCTCAAGGGCCTTGGAGAGCTGACGACGAGCACCACTGAGGGGGATAAACGAGTTAAGTGCCTTGTAAACATCTTTCTCAACCCAACCCTCTTTGGCGAGGTTATTGGGGTTCAGAGTCTCAACTGCAGCAGTCAAACCTTGGAAGTAGGACTTATTAAAGGTTGCTTGTGCGACTGTATATGCAAGCTGACCAACTGAACGGTCATAAGAAGCAGCATCACCAGCCTTAGCAAGCTCAGTAAGGTCAACAACAGCAGCAAAGATGGTGTTTAGAGGTTCAATAGAGCCATAGGACACCCATTTTCCATTGACCTTGATTGACTGGGGTTGATGAGTCTTAAGCCAGGCAGCACGCTTTTGGGGATCCACAGGACCGTTGCCAGTCATTACACCAGAAGCAGCCATGCCAATACCAGTGGTGATGGTCAACCAGCCAAGGGCTTCACGACCACGCATCACAGCCTTAGCATTTTCATCAGTGCCCTTCATCACCATGTCGTATTCTTGGAACCACTTATTGATGATTGGGGTATGCGTGCCGGCGTACACCATGAGGTTGTGGGGTGTACGGACAAAAGGCATCAGATAGGTGAATACAGGATGAGACTTAGTGAGGTTGTCTACAGCCTTCATCACACCCCTCAGTTCTTGCTGGAAGGTGGCTTCGGTTGTGACTTCTCTAAGTTGTTCATCAACAATCTCACCATTCCGTCCGAGCTTTTCTTGAAGCTTCTGGGCGTAGGCATCAGGATCAAACTTGGCAGTACCTGTCTTGATGAGAGATTCGTCGAATACCTGACGCTTCATCTCCATACGAGCCACCAGGGTCTTAAACATCTCGTCACCGGCAGTCAATGCACGGGACGGATAAGTCGCCCAGGGATTGTTGTTGAGGTCGTGCAGCTTGGTCATGAAGAACACAGCACCACGCTCACCAGGAGTCTGTGCAGTGGCACGCAGCTGCTCCAGCTCTTTAGCCATCTCGGCTGACTGGTCTATGTACTTACCACCGGAGGGGGCGCCGTTCTTCCAGGCAGCACCTGCCATCGTCCAAGCTTCAGTGAGGCTGTCACTGATGGCATGGAAGGAACCAAGAGCAGCTCTTGCACCCTGCAGATCACCAGTTACGCCACGGCCAATAGCCATCGTCAGAGGACGAGTGGTGGCAGCAACAGTGTTACCTACGAAGTTACGGACGTGAGTAAGGGGAGAAGAAAGCATGGAGTTATACATGCTCTTCATGGCTTCCTGAGTGCCAAGCTTGCGGGCCTGTTGCCAGAAGCTCAGCTGCTTACCAGGGTCACCACCAGCTAAAACAAGTGCATTAGCTGTATTCTTAAAATCGTTAATAGCCTTCGGGTCACCTTTACGAGCAAGATCGACCATATTGTCGATGAACTTGTCGTTATCAGCGATCTCTTTGGCCAGGGCTCCAGAAGAATCGAACACGCCACGCAGGCCACCGATCTTGAAGCCAGCCAAACCACCACCGTAGTGAACAGAGGAGGTTTTATGTAGACGCAGGAGAGCCTTAAGTCGATCACCCAGCATCTCTACCTGACGAGTTGCATCAGCTCCAGTGTTAGCCGCATCCATAATGTTGGCTGCGGTTTCGTTGATCTGGTTAGCCGTATCACCGATGAGGGTTTTAACAGCAACCACACCTTCGCGCTCAGCCACCACACCACGCTTGGTGGTGAATGTGATGCCTTTATCAGCAAAAGCCTTGAGACCTGCCTCGGTGGTATCAGCACCAAGGAAGTCAGCAACAGCACGGAGAGCCTGACTAACAGTCTCGTCTGTGCTCTGCCCCAGCTCCTTAGCAAGCTCCTCAGCATTCATGCTGCTAGCAGTGCGGACAATGACGTCCTCAAGCTCACCGATGGCGTCAGCCGTCATGCCTTGTGCAGCGCGAGGCTCGACGATCTTCTTAAATGCAGCATCAGTCAGCATGGGCTTAGCTGATGTCTGCGGAAGATTGCCTTGCTTGAATTGAGAGACAGCAGCTTGAGCCGCAGTGTGCTCCGTAGTACGGGAAGCTGCGTCGGAAGGCTCATACAGAGCAGGCTTAGAAGGAGAGCTCCCAAGCTCAGTCTGAGTGGCCTCACGCACATCCTTACCAGGACGTGACTCAAGGTTCAGCTCCAGCTGTTTGATAGTTTCATCAACAGCCTCGTCTGCCGACTTACCTGCTTTTACAGCAGCACGTCCCTTAGCGATAGCTCCGAGAACTTCACCAACACCGTCAACAGCAACGCCAAAGACGCCACCCTCAACAATGTTCTTTAGACGGGCTGACCAGGGACCATCCTCGTCGTTAACAGCCAGAGCGGAGATATGGGGCAGGCCCATGTCTTCCAGCATGTTGGTCAGGTTCTCATCGTCCTGACTAACAATCAGGTCAGCGATAGCACCACGAGCTGCTTCAGTTCCCAAACGGGAAGCAACAGAACCACCACCTCCAACGCTCACACCAGCTGCACCGGCGCCACGCATTACGGTGAGCATAGACACCATGGTTCGAGCAAACTTGCCCACCTGGGTCCTATTCTCAGTAATGCCTAGATCCCAATCGGCAGCCTCATAGCCGTCCTTGAAGGCCTCACCGGTAACGGTGTCCTTAATGAGTTCAGCGGTCTCGCCAACTCCTTCGACAGCACCTGCAAGACCACCAACCACAGCTCGTGTACCTTCAGCGAGAAGGCCAGAGTCTTGATCGATTCGTTCTTGTAATTCTTGTCCTTTCTTCTGACTTTCAGCCCTAAAGGCTTGTCTATCAGAAACAATCTCTTCACGAGACCGCTGGTTTCCCTGAAAGGTGTTATCAATAAAGTCACGGATCGAGACATTAGCCTCTTCCATTAACTGACCGATAGGGTTGTCGATCTTCCCTGTTGGTTCTTGTTGTTGCTGTTCAGGCTGGGCCTGCTCCTCCACCTCGGGGGTGGAAGGAACAGACATAGCAGCTTCAGCTTCTAAACGTTCTTGAGCGGCTTGCTCTTCGGCCGCAGCCTGTTGAGCGTATGCCTCATTAATGCTATCCATTAATTGCGCTTAATGCTTTGTCTAAGTAAGAGCCAAATCGGTTCACACCTTCATGGCCATAACCCCAATACTCATAAGAAGCACGCCGCAGCTGTGCATCGGTGGCATTCGGATCTCTGAACGTCCTACGTGCATTAGCGAACCGAGAGTTGGTTTCCATCTCCCAGACCATTGCCTGCAGTTGTTCTGAATGAGTAGCCTGTTCAATAGGCTTACCCAGATAGTTTTCAATAGCTCCAAGTCGAGCAGGGGCAGTAGCCCAGCTAGCCCAGGAGATCAGACCGCCGTTACGGCTAGTCCCATCCATTTCGCCAGTGGTGGGGTTAAATACCGCACCCCAGCTACGCATACCATTCCAGGAAGATTCCTGTTGGATGTTGGCTGCGAGGTATGCAGAACCACGAGCACTAAAGCCCAAGGTCTGCAGATATCTAGTACCAGATACGATGTCAGTTGGTTCAGCGCCTGAACCCTCATCTTTTACAAGTAGAGAATCCAGGTCTATACCTTTCCCGACGGCTTGTGCGTAGACAAGGTTGCGCGGGGTGACATTAGCGACACGAGCAAGCTGCTTAATGCGAGGGCTGAAATCACCCCCAGACTGCATTCGCTCAACCTCTTCAGTAAACTGGTTTTGTGTGATAAGTGTGTCATTGTAAATATCAAGATCGTTATCAGCACTGCCGTCCTTATTTAATGCTTGCAGCTGATCAGTCGTCATAAACTGCAAGTTGCGGGCCTGTTGCCCGGTCACAGGGTTCTTGTAAGGCTTGGTGGGTACTTGAGGGGTGCCAAAGTCATAGACAGGCTTCATTAAGCTGCCTTCAGGTGTGACAACCTTTTCCTCAATAATGTCTTTAATCAGTGAGTCAGCCTTTTCTGCAATCTGTGCAGGGGAGGCTTCTTCGTTCTGAGACATCCAGTCAGCCATACGCTCATTGAGGATGCGGGTAGCATCGTCGGCGTAAATAGCAACCTCGGCCCTATCCTGTGATCCTCCCTGGATCTTGAAGGCCTTCATAAGCGACTGTGCGGTCTTCTTTTTCCAGCCGGATTGATAAGGCTTCAGCTTTGCACCTATAGCCTCTACAAAGTTATTACCTGCAGCCTCTTTGACAGAAGTAGCCTGTTTAGAGGTGATAGAACCAGAATCTGCAAGCTCATTGAGTTGCGTCTGGGAGATGGTCTCACCTTGGGCCACTCGATCCATCAACTCGCCGAAGGCATTAGGGTTGTATCGGTTATCAATGGAGATCTGACTTTGCAGCTCAGTGAGGGCAGCTTGGTCTCCACCCATCACACGCTGTCGAAGAGTTGCTTCGTATTGCTCAGCCAGCTGAACACGCTGCTCCTCAGTTTGTGCACCCATAATGGCCCGTTGATACTCGGACTTTTGTGCATCAAGAGAGATAGCTTGCTCAGACTTGGTGGTCCGGTAGTCAGTGACAGCACCGGTCCGTATTTCTCGGATGGCTTTGTCGATTTCAACGGCATAGGGGCCAGTGCCAAGCTCAGTGCCTTTCATACCGGGAACTTGTTGGACACCTTTCAAGCCCTCTAGGTATGCAATACCCCGCTGACCCATGCCCTTGGCCACATTGATGATGTGCTCACGGACATACTTGTTAATCTTCCTAGGATCTGTTTCAAACTGAGAGCTCTTGATAGAGCCGTACAGGGTTTGATAAACCTCAGCGGGGTCGGTTCCACTTTGAACGGCAGCAGATGCAGCCCCAAAGTGTGCAATAGC
>VMHT01167509.1_pt1 | contig 10233 bp, 17 predicted proteins | sample 4693611 | NCBI WGS metagenome assembly VMHT01 (sample SAMN12280063, study PRJNA550983) | marine metagenome | isolation source: seawater sampled from same location over 5 years 0.02-0.2 micron viral filtrate | place: USA: collected off the coast of southern California halfway between the port... ...
GTTAAAAATGTCTGGCATATTCGTTATAACGTTGGTTAAATCAAAATTGTCTGCATCATATAACAACACTTGCGTATCAGTCGTAGAACCAGCTGATCCTTGCAATGAGCTTGAGTAATTAGAAAAACGAAAATCATCGCCTGCACTATCGGGTGTCATGTATATGTACTCGTAATACGTACGCTGAGTTTCTGGACCACCGAAACCTGTAATGTATTGGTCGTCTTCTAAGACAACATCTAAGTCGTAGTAAGAATAATTTTGTGTTTGACCAGTGAGTGGTCCGAGTATGCTAATGCTAGCAGATGCCGATGTCGTGAGTAATAGTAGTAATGTAATCAGTTTTTTCATTTTTTAAATATGTTTTTAATAAAGTTAATTGCGTCCCCCAATAAGCCGAAAAATCCAGATTTTTTTTCACCCTTGGGGAGAATGTGAAACACGATAGATAAAATACCGATTGTGGCTATTGCCATCTTAAATAAATTACCTTTTGCTAATTCTATTATTTCTTGTATCATTTTTTTATGTGGTTAAAGGGCCAGATGGAGACACTACAATAGCATCGTCTGGTGTTAATACTGCTGGAAGCTCTGTCTCAATAATTTCTCCAGCGTCATTGCTCTCTATGTCTGAGTGCGGTTTAATTGGGTCTAGTTCGTCGATTGGAGCCTCTTCTACCTCTACTACCTCTGGAGCCTCTTCAACGGCTTCTTGGCCTGTTTCTGTTGATTCTGACTGCTCTGCTTCAGCTTCCGTCTCTTCTTCTGCCACCTGTTCAACTTCTTGCTCGGGTTCTGACTCTTCTTCTGGCTCTTCAGCTTCCTCTTCATCATCTCCTCCAAATAGTCCACTAAAGAAGCCTCCTTTCTTTTTCTTTTTTGGCTCTTCCTCTGCTTCTTCTACGGGTTCTTCGGCTTCCTGTTCAGATTCTTCCTCTGCAACTTCTTCAGTTTCCTCGGATTCAGACTCCTCAGATTCTTTTGGTTCTTCCGTATCCTCTGATTCTTCGGTTTCTTCAGTCTCGTCTGACTCTTCTGGCTCTTCACTCTCTTCGGCTTCCTCAGACTCCTCGCTTTCTTCAGATTCGCTCTCTTCAGATTCAGACTCTTCTGATTCTTCAGCCTCTGCTTCTTTTTCTGCTTCTCTTTCTTCTCTCTTTGCTGCCCTCTCTTCTTTAGCCTGCTCTCTCTTAGCTTCTTTTTCTGCTTCCGCTTCCGCTTCTTCTGCGGCTTCAGCCTCTGCCTTTGCTTCAGCTTCTGCTTCTTCCGCAGCTTCTTCCGCCTCTATTCTTTCTTGCTTATCTTCAACAGTTTCCATTTCATCTGCTACCTCTAATAAGCTTTCAGATGCAGATTCCAAGGCTCCACCCACCATTGGTATATTTTCAATGATTGGTATGCTATCAATAAGGTATGCGGCGTTTTCTATAAAATAATTGTTAAATGTTTGCCCATATTCAACTTCGATCTCTCTAACTATCTCGGTAAATTCTTCTGTTGAATCAATAACAGTTTCAGCTTGGAAATATGTAGCAGAACTCATCGCTATTACTCCAGCTGCCCCAAGACCCTGTACGTTAGTTACTATTTGACCAACGTATTGACCAGCCCCCTCTAATGCACCACCACCCGTTGAAGACGCAGTTTGGCCAACTCCAGGCTTGCTTTTCTCTTTTTCTGGCTCTTCTTCTGGCTCTTCCCACTCAAAGGCTTCGACTCCGCCTTCTTTCATAATCACCCACATAGCCTCCTTTAGCTTGGCCTCATCTGGGTCATATGGGGGCTTGCAGAATTTTTTTACTATTCTTTGTGCTTCTTCTGGAGAAAGTTTCTTTGGCATAAAATATTTTACACCATGACGCTATAAATTTGACCCTAACTCATATAATAAGTTAAAAATAACACATTTCAAATATTTTTTTAAATTTATTTAAAAATAAAATCATGTTTTTACTTGACTTTGTCATTTTTTATGACAATATAGGTTATATGGCTAAAAAAACAAAACCAGGTGCTGATTTAAGAGCGCCAAATCCAACCAAAAGAAAACTCATGGGTCGCTCAAGCGGCGCACTTGTACACAACGATCATGTCGGTCATTTGGTAACTCCAAAGATTGATAAGGCTATTAAAAATAATTTAGAGAAAAAGTAATGCTATCAGAAATATTAATGGTCACAGTGGGATTTGGTCTTACGGGCTTATTTTGTATGTTCATTTATTGGTTCCTAGGTATTCTATGAAAAAATCACTAAATAGTAGAAATAATAATCAAAAACTTGAAATGCATGAAAAGGTTATTATCGGGCTATTCATAGTATTTTTTACTGCGAGCCTATTCATGTGGCTAAGTTTACTATAAAATGAATAAAAGTAAAAAAACTTTGGCAGTAGTCAGTTATGAAAAACAAAAGAAGAAAGATAAATTATTTGCCCTTGTTTTTTGCTTGACATTATTAATCACATCGTATTTAATTATCACAAAATTATGAAAATAGAAATTACAGAAACACCTAAAATTACATACAATAAAGTCATCTATGTTTTTAAAGCAAAAGTAGAAGGCAAAGAGTATAAAATTGGTCGCCATGAAGATGACAATGGGGCAGAAGTATATGTCGATCCTCATCCAGAAAAAGATGAAGTTTATGATGCTATTGAAAACTTATTCTACCATGACGATTTTCACTATAACACAACTCAAGCAGGAGAAACTTTAGAAGTAGAACAATGATTAAACAAATTAATATTTTTTTATTATTGGGGGCGAATTTAATTGCCAGTACACTTGAAACCAATAACCCTTTTATTCCACAAGGCTATGAAAATAAAATTGTAGTTGCCAAACCTAATCCAAAACCATCAAGAGTTTTGAGTAAATTGATTGAGTTTCGAGGGCTTTATACTTTAGAAAACATAACTAAATTTAGCCTACATAATAAGCGAGACAATAAAGCTTACTGGATAAGCCAAAACCAATCAAAGGGAGGAATAACCGTTAGCAGTTTTAATGAAAATTCTAAAACTATCATAATAAATATGAATGGACATACTGAAAGCCTTAGTCTTGCAATAGCTAGCAATACCCCTCTTCCAGTTGGGTTTTCCAATGGTTTGCATCAAAATCCAAATACAGAAAATAGACTCCCTCGTCGCCGTGTTATTTTGCCATGAAAATATTTTACGGTGCGAATTACATCAAAGCGCAATCAGAAGATGGCACAAGCCCCAAATTATTGAATAAGGCTCAACTAGCCCTTTACTTTAAAATAAAAGAAAACGAAATCAAAGAACAACATATAAAAAAATTTATAAAAATAAAATATGAAGAAGAAATTTAAAATTGTAGCCGTAGGATACGGTGGTGAGTATGCGATTTGCACCAAAGATGCAGATTTTGTAAATAAATGGAAAGACGAAGAAGAGCCAGACTTGATTGAAGAAGCTCAAGACACCTTCTATGATGATGCTGATTTAGAGCATGGCTTCGCGATGTATGGCGATTCCACTCTTACTGTTTATGAAATTAAGGATGAAGACGAAGAAGAGATTGAAGATGATATAGAAGTAAGTTGCCTTGTAAGTCGTGAAGCTTATATCACTGATTCAGACAATGGTTCTGTTCCAGTATTAATTTTTCATAGCTCGGAAAAAGGCACTTTTTGTAGCTGGGAAGTAGAAGTAGAAAGCTTCGACACGAAACTACTTAGTGCCAGTCTTGTGGAAACAGATTTTGGAGAATTTGTTGAAGATCTTTATTACAATGGAGAAAAGCTTGAACTAAATAATGATTGTGTAGACACGAGGGGCAAAGCGTACTATGCCAAAGTAGGGTGGATAAATCCAGAGTGGCACGAAAAAAAAGAAAAGTTTGAAGACGAAGAATTAATCAAAGAGAATTGGAAAGATATTTTAGAAAATTCATAATTATGTGTGGATGGACTTTCTCATTCTTTAATAAGAATAAAAACAAAAAAAATATGAAATACGAAAAACTACAAGAACAGGTTATTCAATGGGCTAAGGATCGAAACATCCTTGAAAACTCAAACGCAATCAAGCAAATAAGCAAGACTCAAGAAGAACTTGACGAAACGCTCGATGCTCTAAAACGATTGGAGGAAGGTGAAGAAAGCATCCTAGAAGTTGCTGATGGTATCGGAGATATGTTGGTAACAATTATTTTGCTTGCAAAAACTGTTGGGCTAGATTCGATCGATTGCTTGGCTGATGCTTATGATGAAATCAAAGAGCGCAAAGGAAAGATGGTTGATGGTCTATTTGTAAAAGAATGAGTAAATGGAAGAACAGTAGCAGTTGGAATCGTGGGCAACGAATTGAAAAAGAGTTCGCCCCGCTTCTGCGTCAACGAGATCCTAATTACCGTAAGGCAAATAGAGAGGAGCAGTTTCGTCATATAGATTACTTCAGTAACTTCGGCACTATTGATGTCAAAGCAAAAAAGAAGATTAGTCGTTCCGACTCTGAAGAGCAAGACCAACTTCTTTGGGTGGAGTTTTTAAATGTACAAGGTCGAGAAGGTTGGCTTCGCGGTCAAACTGATGTGATTGCATTTGAGCGTAACAATGATTTTGTTTTAATAAGAAGAAATTATCTTTTAGGTATGTGCCAAGTCAAATGCGACTTGAGTAAGAAAGTAACAAATAGTAAAGATGCATTATATAAAGGCTATCAGAGAGAAGGTCGTAAAGATTTAATATCTATTATTAAGATGAGCGACGTTTTAGAATTGCCACACCAAAGATGGAAAAAATAGTATTAGTAACTGGTGGTTTTGATCCACTTCATTCTGGTCATCTTGCTTATCTAAAAGCAGCAAAAAAACTTGGCGATAAACTTATCGTCGGAATAAATTCTGACGACTGGCTTTGTCGCAAGAAGGGTAAAAACTTTTTGCCAGAAAAAGAACGACACGAAATATTGTCTGCGATTAGATATGTAGATGGTTGTATTTTGTTTAACGATAGTGATGACACGGCTATTGAAGCCATCAAAAATGTTAGAATGTTATTTCCATTTGCTAAAATAATCTTTGCAAATGGTGGTGATAGAACAAATGACAATATTCCAGAGAGTAGTATTGAAGGTATTGAATTTGTGTTTGGTGTCGGTGGCGAAGATAAAAAAAACAGCAGTAGTTGGATTTTAAAAAAATATGAAAATAATTAAACCATTATGGGGTTGGTATAAAGTCATCTCCAAAAAGAGAACAAAAGGTCATAAAGTAAAGTATTTACATATTGAGCCAAATAAATCGCTATCTAACCAGAAACATTTTAAACGCTCTGAACATTGGTTTATTTTAGAAGGTAGCCTACATCTTGATTTAGTAATAAATGAAGTAGAGATGGCTGTGGATATGGAGAAGGGGGATTCTATTGATATACCAGTAGGGTCTTGGCATCACCCGCAAAACAGAACAGACAAACCCTGTTTGATTGTGGAAATACAGCACGGAGAAGAGTGCGAAGAAGAAGATATCGAAAGAAAGGTGTAAATTTATCTATGAAGGGACAAATAGAAGTATTAGGAACAAATGAAGCCCTAAAAAGGCTTGAGGAATTCAAAGGAGACGGATCTCTTTTATCTGTGGATAAAGAGCACCATTGCTTAATGCTAGGCGAAGAAAAACTATTCTATCAAATATATAGAACGATTCATGCTGAAACCCACATCGAATACGAGGGTTGGTGTAGCGACAAAGATTCAAATGTTGGTCGAATAGGTATAAAATTTATACCTAGCTAAGAGTCTTCCTTACAATTAAATTCTCAAAGAAAGTGCCGTATTCGGTTGCTGCAGTTGGAACATTAATTTCGTTTGTCGAAATATTTATAAAGACGTCAGTAAATAGGGCAGGAGGATCTATTGCAAATAAATTAATCGTACTAAGCGAGGTGCAGGATCGGAATGCAAAACTTCCAATAGAGGTCACGGTACTGGGGATGTCAATACTGGTTAGGCTTGGGCATAGATTGAATGCCGCCTCTCCAATCGAAGTCACGCTGTCGCCTAGCGTAATACTGGTCAGGCCAGAGCAGTTTAGGAATGCTTTTCTGTCAATCGAGGTCACGCCGTTGCCTATCGTAACGCTGGTTAGTGCGCTACAGTCAGAGAAAGCAAAACTTCCAATCGACGAGGTCACGCTATCGGGGATCGTAATGCTGGTAAGGCTAGTACAATTATCAAAAGCAGCATTTCCAATCGAGGTCACGCTGTCGGGAATGGAAATGTTGGTCAGGTTAGTGCAGTTACGGAATGCTAAAGCACCAATCGAGGTCACGCTGTCGGGGATCGTAATGCTGGTCAGGCTTGTGCAGGTAGCGAATGCATCACTCCCAATCGTGGTCACACTGTCGGGAATGTTAATGCTGGTCAGGCTAGTGCATAGAGCGAATGTATTATCTCCAATCGAAGTCACGGTACTGGGGATGTTAACGCTTGTTAGGTTAAGGCAGAAATTAAATGCACCCTCTCCAATCGAGGTTACGCCCTCGGGGATCGTAATGCTGCTTAAGCCAGACGCAGAGAATGCACCAATTCCAATCGAGGTCACGTTGTCTGGGATCGTAATGCTGGTTAGACTTTCGCAGCTACTGAATGCACTATCGTCAATCGAAGTCACGCTGTCGGGAATCGTGACGCTTGACAGATTCTCGTTACGATAGAAAACATATCTACCAATATTGGTCACGCCGTCGGGTATGGTGACTGCGCTCAGGCTTTGGCAATTAAAGAATGCAAAATTATCAATGTACTGCACACTGTTTGGGATTGTAACGCTGGTTAGGCTAGTGCAGTTAGCAAATGTACTACCGCGAATATTGGTCACGGTACTGGGGATGGTGATGCTGGTAAGGCCAGAGCTATGGAACGCGTTTTTCTCAATCGTGTCAACGCTGGCGGGAATCGTAATACTGGTTAGTCTAGAGCAGTTGCGGAATGCATTCTCTTCAATCGAAGTCACGCTGTTTGGGATGGTGACGCTTGTTAATAGAGTACAGTCTTTAAATGCTTCATTCGCAATTGATGTGACGGGTAAACTATTCACGGCGCTAGGAATCGCTAAGGAACCGACAGTAGATGTATCGACATCCGAAACAGTTATCTCGTTATTGATCGGCGTCCCAAAGGTAAAGGGACTAATATCCACCGTTGGTCTGCCTGCAAATGTACTACTCCAGCCGCTATTATATGAATAGTATCTCACCTCAACTGAATTACTACCTGTAAATACATCTGTTCCAAATGTTGGGGCGTTTCCTTCAACTGTAATGCTCTGCATGTCGGTGCAGTTTTTGAAAGCCTCATTTCCAATCGAGGTCACGCTGCTGGGGATTTTAACGGTGTTGTTCGACACTGGAGCTAAGGTGATACATCCTTTGAACGCGCTATTTCCAATCGAAGTCACGCCGTTGCCGATCGTAAGATAATGTAGCTCTATGCAGTCTTCGCACATGCTCTCTCCTATCGATGTCACGCTGTCGGGAATGTTAACACTTTTTAGATTTGAACAGCCTTTGAAAGCCTGATCTCCAATTGAGGTCAAACTATCAGGCATAATTAAAACTGTTAATTGAGTGTTATCTTTTAACCCTTGATCTTTAATACCTACGACTGGCAAACTGTTAAAAGTAGATGGGATAGTTAGAACGCCATTTATGTTTTGGGCAACTGGGCCCGATACGAGATATCCATCGCTTGTGCCATTTAATTCATAGATGAGTTTGTTAGCCTCATCTGCATATGGGTAAATTGAAACACTTCCAGCGTAGATTGCATCTACACTGTCGTTGCCTATTTTTATAGCATCTCCGTGAGCTAAAATCATCCTACAATAACATATAAGGTATTAGCATCAACAGTACTAGCAGTTACTAAATCATTGTAAGCAAGTTGAGTCATCCTACGTATAGATTTAACTGCATCTACTCCATCAGCTCTTACATTTTGAATAGCACTACCAATGGATGTTCTATTGGTTAAAACAGCATCATCAGCACCTACTCTAGTAGCGTCACCCAAAGAAACTGTTTTTACCGTTCCAGCTATATTGACATCTAAGAGTAGCTCATCCGTGTCGCGCCTCATAGAGAACATATCTTTAGGCAGTGTGCTCGCATCTTCTTCTCCATGGACATTGCCTCCACCTAATGGTGAAAAAGTCTTTTCTGGTAAAGTGAAAGAAACAGACCCTGAAGGAGCAATGTCAGTTCCAAGGTTTGATAAACGTACACCTACACCTCTAGTATGATCTGTATGCCATCCACCAATTTCAGTAACAGAATTAGTATTAACTACAACATTTCTTCCAAAAGCGGCGCTATTATCTCCCGTTACGTTTATATTTAATCCTAGTGCAATGGAGCTTAAACCACTCATCTGTATATCGTTTCCAACTGCAATTGAGCCGTCAGCGTTATCCGTTACATCGATGCCTCTACCAATAGCTATAGAATCTATCGAATCTTGATTAACTCTAATCCCGTTTCCGTAAGCGACGCTGTTTGCTCCAGATATTTTGCACTCTCTACCTACTACGCTAGATTTTGTTGCTCCATTTACTATCTGGTTCGATTGTCCAAATATGTGAGAATCGCTAGCACGAATTTGGTTTTCTCTCCCAACGGCAATAGAGTTGTCTCCAGTAACTATTGAGTTAGATCCTATAAGAACGGATTCTGACCCTTTAGCAATCCAAGCGTTTCCATTTCTTTTAGATTGGATGTCGAGTGATCCTGATCCTCTTGGATTTCCAGATTGATCGCCCCCTACATATGCAGTTCCTCCGCCTGCTGCTGCTCTTGGAGCTAAAACTCCTAAATTAGTTAGGTTTATTTTTTTTGTTTCCGTTGTCCCATCAGCTATGGGAATAAAGTCAAGCTCTAAATCTGGGTCAGTTAGAGAAGTTAATTGTGAAATTTTTTGGTCAGCCATATAAGAAATTACACTAAAATCAAATAAAACTGCATTAAAAGTTGGTTGACGATTTAATTTTGGGCAAATAAACTTATTATAGTGTAAATGAAGGTATGTTTGGACTTATCACGATGTTATTATCGACACTTGGGGCGACTGGCATGGGCAGTATGCTTAAGATCACTGGCGGTATCTTTCAAAGTATTTCAGAAGCTAAAGCTGCGAAAGAACGCAGAGAGCTTGTTAGGGATATGCAAATCCGTGGAATGGACAACGACTTTCAAAAAATGTTGGTCGGTGAAACAGATAAGGATAGCGGTATGTTCACTAGGGCTACTCGTCGCCTTATTGCTTTTATGGGGATGCTCAACTTCGCAGTCATCTCCATCCTCTGTACACTCTTCCCAAACACCACCCTCGTCACATTCACCCCACCAGAAAGCAAAGAGGCTACCAGCATCCTCTGGGGACTCATCACCTTCCCAAGTGGAAGCGAAATCACCTCTACAATTACTACTGGACACATCTCTCTTGTCGCAATCACCACTTTGGGAGCGATAATTGGTTTCTACTTTACTCCTGCGGGAAGAAAGGGATAAATAAGTGTAATATATGTTAGCGAAATCGCTCGCTAATTTAAAAAAACGCAAATAAGACATTATGGTAGGAGATATATTAGGCTTTGTAGAACAAGTAGGTGTGCCAATTACAGCAGCTTTAGCCGTTGGTTGGTTTTTATTTATTATTTTAAAATTTTTGTTAGCTCAAGTTACTGACAGAATTTCTGGAATCGCTGGATCGTTGCTGTCTTTAGAAAACAAAGTAGATGTAATGAATAACGACATTGTTAAGATAGATGCAAAATTTTCTTGTGCTTTTAACTGTGAACCCAACCTTGACAGAATATCTGCGAGTGAAGGAAAAGAAGATGCCAGAGATGATTAACTTGACAAAATAACTTTTCGAGTTAGTATAGACCAAATAAACAATTATGAGTGGATATGAATTTCAACATTGGGCTGATGTAGTAACTAAATTTGGGTTTTCCCTTATTGCTATTATTGGTCTCGGATTTTTCGTTTGGCACATTTGGAAGTGGGTCACAACAAAAGTAAACCCTGCATTGGGTGAAGTAGGTGCTTCTTTGGGTAAGCTGAAAAAGCAAATCCAAGCACTAGATAATGATATGATTAGATTAGATATGAAACTAAAAATTCTAATCCAAGAGCGTCATATTACAGATAAACATAAAAGTTCTGATGAGGACTAAAATCGCTCACTAATAAATAAA
>VMHT01026546.1_pt1 | contig 10232 bp, 11 predicted proteins | sample 4693611 | NCBI WGS metagenome assembly VMHT01 (sample SAMN12280063, study PRJNA550983) | marine metagenome | isolation source: seawater sampled from same location over 5 years 0.02-0.2 micron viral filtrate | place: USA: collected off the coast of southern California halfway between the port... ...
GTATTCGCTGACACACAGATACTTCTATCTGGCAACAAAAATTATATTTATGGGTGGTTAGAGGGTCTATGGGTTTCTACCTGATTTCTTGGATGAATGTTATAAATCTATGTAATCTCTAATATGTTTTTTTATTGTATTTCCCTACTACCCTTCTACCTACTTACTCACTCTCCTCATCACTGCTCGCCTTCAGGTTCTGGGCAGCATATTCTGCGTGGCGATGGCAATCAAAGCACATCTCTACACCATCAATTGCCCCGTGGAACTCTTCCACCTGGTCTCCACACTTACCGCAGTAATCCAGACCATCATTATCATCGCTGTCTTCATCTGTCTTCTCGCTCTGGCAATCATCACTGATACAATCTGGACACCAGTTCTTCCCATTCACAGCGTATTGGGTAATTGCTGGTCCATCAAACTCCCAATCACCCTCACTCTCCTTCTTGCCACACTGCTCACAGACCAGTTCTTCTTCTGCCTCTACCTTTTCCTCTACTACTTCTACTACCTCCTCATCTGTGCCATCTGGGGTCTCCACATCTGCCACATCATTCAGGTCTGCCACATCATTACCCCCATCGCTCTCACTGAAGGCAATTGTATGGACGCTCTGGTCATCATCCTCATCCTCCTCATCACTGGAGAACTCTGCCAGAACCTTCTCAACCTTCAGGTCTGGGTAATCGTAGCGAGGTTGTTCAGTGGGAATACTGGACTGGAACTCATCACTCTCAAACTGCGGGAGGTATTCTGCCTGCTTCATCTTCCAGCAGATGGGTTTCCCAGTGCGGGACTTGTATTCGTTCTGGACATACAATCCGTGCTCACCCCAGGTCGCTGGGCGTTGCTGGTGGTAGAGACCGAATGAACCAGTCCAAGTAGTGCGGTCCTCACTGATATGCTTCTGGTGGGTCAGGCACACCTTACTCCACTTGCCATCTGGGTTCTTGTCCCAGTGGCGGGAACACTGACTGCCCTTGCCATTCGCCCAGACCATAGCACAGCATCGGTCTGGATGGAAGCACTCCAATACCCCATTGTCTATCTTCTCCTGTCGGTGAGAACCAGATAGACCCTTCTTGGATTTCGCCTTGCTCACCTTATACCCCTCCTCCCGTATCTTGGCAAGTTGCTCCTCCAAGAGGTTGGTCTTGAGTTGGAGTTCGCCCAGCATACGGATGGCATCCTTCTGTGCTTGCTCCTCCTCTTGCTCTTGTGCCATCTTCTCTACCCAGTCTGTGAGTTCATCTGCCGTCTCAACACACCCGACAATGTCCAGGTGTTGCTGGAAGAGGTCCTGGAACTTCTCCAGGTTGCCCGCCTTCTCATCCAACTCGGTCTTCATCGTCTTGATGTCGTCTTGTGCCTTGGTGAGGATTGCCGTCTGTTGCTTGGTGTTCTCCTCGTATTGTGCCGTCTGGGTCTCCATCTGGGTCTTGAGGTCCTTGTTCTCCACTGCCAATTGCTTTGCCATCTTCTTGTAGTTCTTCGCGGAGGTGTTTCCGTTGGACGACATACTTACTTGTCGGTGGTTCCCGAATTAACTGACGGAACGCCTGGGTGTTGCTAAACAGAGTGTGGGTTGCGTAAGGGAGTTGAGAGAGTGTGTAATCCGCTTCCTGAAACAGGTAGTTGATTGGTTGTATATTGTAAGGGGGCACTTTCTGGGGGGGTTTGTCATTTCACAGAAAACGAGAGATTTTCTCAACTTGTGTTAATAGATTGTTTCTTGACCCACAATTTATTACGACAGATGGCACATTCTGGATTTGCCCCTGCTTTGATTGTATTAATACATTGCTTACAATACTTGTGCCCGCAGGCAGTCATCTCAACCTGGTCAGGGGCAATATTTTCCATACAGATGGGACATTCTATATTCTTCTTTAATTCTATTAATAGATTTCTTATTTCCTGTTGAGCATACTCACTCATATCATTCACTGGCATTTCCTTTACCTTTTCATAATACATTATATTATACCCCTGATTGTTCTCTAATTCGGCAAAATATTTCGCCCACCCTGCTTTCGCCTTACGCACTTGTGCCATATATTGTTTTTCAGTGTAAGTTCGGGGCATTGACAAAAAATATATTTATTATATATTACTATACACTCTAATCTTTAAACTATAATCTAACTATATTCTATCTCTACACTATCTATTCTTCATCCTGCTTCTCTTCCCAGTCTCCTTCGGTCAGGGTGTATTCTCCCTCATCATCCATATACCTCTTACTACAGGAGGGTCCGTCATATCCCTCTACAGGGGTATCCAAGACCCAGATACACTCATCCCCGCAGTCCATCCCATTCATCTCCTCAAAGATTTCGTGTGCCAGAGAGAAGTCATCGGTATTATCCAGTAGGAACCGCCCCTCCTCATCAAGGTCGCACTGGAAGGCACACCGCTCTCGCCACGCATCATACTCACCCCGCAGGACTGCCTTCTTCAGTTCCCTGGTGAGTTTCGCCTTCTCTTCTTCTGCCATCTTCATATACTCCTTCAGGGTTTGTTGCTCTACAACTGCTGGTTGCTGTTTCCTCCATAGTTCATTCTCTTCCTTGAGTTTCTTGTTCTCTGCCTCAATCTCCTGGCACTTGATGAGGCGTTCTGCTGTCCTGCTCTTCTTATCTACCATCTGTGCCTGGAGGTCCTGGAACTTGCCCTGGTAAATCTTGAGGTTCTTCTTATTCACTTCGTTCTCATCCTTCACAATCTTCAGTGCCTCTTGAGTTGCCTGTAGTTCTTGTCCCTGTTCTTGGTTAATCTTCATCGCTTCCCCCATCTTCGCACCAAGACCCATCAACTCCTCGCGAATTGCCTTGTCCCGCTGTGCCTTCATCGCCACCAGGAGTTCCTGGAGGGTCTCTACCTTCTTGCGAAGGTCCCGATTGACTGCCATCAGGGTGTGGGAGGACATCGTGTCTGGGTGTATGTCTGTTGTGGGTAGTCCTATTGCTACTTTGCCGTTGTGTCCGCTGTGCCACTTAATTTTATATGCTATGGAATACGATTAAATCTGTATCACAGACCGAACCGCTTGAGTTATAGAGTAAGGGAGCACTTTCTTGGGGGGTTTGACAATTCCAAGAAAACGAGAGAAAAACAATTTATTTAGACAGGTCGTAGGGTTTGAGGGTTTAGTTAATAAAAATAAAGTTCATAATATTTTTTTATTTATTTTTGTATTTCTTTTTTGAGACCATTTTCCTCTTACCCTCTTACCTCTTAATCCCATAATATCGTATCTGTTGATTACTTGCCCCTGTATTATACTGGAACACATCCTTTACCCTTTTACCTCCTACCTTTGTCTTATCTGGGTTTCTAACTTTATCCCCTGACTGGTATGATACACTCTTTGTCTGGGACTTCCTACCTAATGAAAAGTCTAATGGTGTGCCAGGACCACCAACTCCCGTAGGTATTATCTTTGAGAACTGACCACCGAACCCAGTTGTTCCCACACTCACTTCGGGTTTAACACCACTATATTGTATCTCTGGAGCACCTGTTGCGGTAAATGATATACCACCTCGTATAATTGGGTCCATTGATTTCTTAAATGGCACAGGATTATTAGGAGCACCTGATTTTCTTGTATAATCATACTCTGTCGGTTCATCTACCACTTTCTTGCTTTGATTTATCATACTAAAGTAATCACCCTGTAATATCTTCTTAACATTTGGAGCAGTGGGATATGATTTGCCTTTTGCTTCTGCCTTACGCCTTTGACTGGCACTATAATCAACTATTTCATAATCCCTTACGAAATCATCTTCTGTTATTTTAGTTGGTAGTAAATCTTCATTAATTCCCATTCTCTCATCAGTCTGTTCATCAGTCAATTGATTACTATAATTAAATCCAGGTTCCACTGGCACTCTCTTTAATCTCTGTGATAATTCCTTGGCAGTCTGTTCTGGCAGTGGTTCAGGTGGAACATAAAATGTATCAGCATAGACATCACTGCTATACCTTTCAGTCTGTCCAGTAGTCCCTTTTCCCATATATTCTTGTTCCTCTTGCTCATCCAGAGGTCGCACATCCACTTCTGTAGATGCTATTTTAAATCCATCTTGTATATTGGCAGGTCCAGGGTATTTAGCAATCCCTGGTTTCTGTGGTGTAAATGCCACAGGGGCAGATGCTATCTGCTCATCCATTTGCCTCTGCCTTCTACTTCTGCGTGATTTCGTATCTCCCTCAATCAGGTCATCCATTGCCCTCTTATAATAATCCTTCTCTTCCTGTGTTTTTGCCATTTTCATTTGTTTCTTTAATCCCTTATGTTCTACCAATAATGCCTCTTTCTCTTCTTTGGTCAATTTAACTACCTCACTGGCACCTTCTTCTACATATACATTCGCATCTGGTTGGATTGCTGGTTGAGTTCTCATTATATCTAAATATGGATTGGGTTGAGAGGGTGCTGGGTCTTCATCTGTTCCTGGAGTTAGTCCAAGGATTGCTTCTACATAATCACCCCCTACATATCCTTCATCATAATTACCTTGGTCTGGTGGAAGGTTAGGGGTAAATGGACTATCACTACTATCACTTGGGACATACATATAATCACTACTTAATGTAGAAAACTGAATATTATGTTTTGCCTGACTGATTGTATTTACCTCTGGTTCTTCTACCCCTTTGAGTGCCCTATTATGTGCTCTCTCTGCTTTACCAAGATTTTTACCTTTTATTCTTATCCCAGGTGGAAATTGGGGGGTCTCTGCTCTGGGAGATAATGGAGGACTACCAGGGGCAAGTGTTGGTCCAACTGAACCATCTGGTTGTTCCTCATAGTATTTCTTTTGCCCTCTGTATGTTGCCTCAATTGCCCCACGCAATCCAGGGTTCATTCCCGTAAGAAACTTAAGTGGGTCTTTATAGAGTTCCGCCTGTCTCTTCTGTGCCAGCGTGACTTGGTCTTCTCTGGCATCTTCCTTCTTCTGCCGACTGACAATTTCTGCTCTTTCTTTTGCTGTCTTTTTCTTCCGTGCTTTCGGTTGTTTGGGTTTAAACTTGGGAGGCATCTTTATACTTTATGTTTTATATTATTTTTTCGCTCATAACTTACCATTTTATTATCACTCTTCATAGGACCCCATTGTCCCTCTGGATGTCTCTTATGCCAATTCATATACATATTTACAGGGTCTAAATACTCTGGATTGACATAATCTAATTTACTGACTTCTGTAATATCTGGGTCATCAACACCCATTTCCGTATATTCATTACCCTTTGTATAGTCCATCTTAATACTACCCACAACAGCAGGAGGTTTAGCGGGTGGTAAGGTAGAGAGTTCAGTATGTATTGACGGGTTATTAATCCAAGTTTCATTCATCTATATATTAATACACATAATATTCTTAACTCCAATTTAATTGTTTTCCTGTGCCACTGGTAATTCTTCTGCCATATGTATCAGCATCATCTTGGAATGATACATCCTCATCACTATCTATTCTATCAACCACTACTTCATCATCACTACCACCGAATACAGCATCAAAATCATCTTCACTTTCAGTATCAGTATCATCTGGCACATCAACTACCTCTCCCGTAGGTCTGGCACTACTATCCAATACAACTCCATTATCTTGGACTGCTTCTCCTCCTACTTGGGTTGTTCCAGGTTCATTTAACCCTTGATGAATACTGGCATCGTGTTGTGCCTTATATAATTCATACAATTCCTTTTTAGCACCTTTCGCTCTCGTCCAAGCATCAGCATCTCTATTATCCCATTTAATACCAAGTGCCCCCCAGGGTATTGTTTTCCCTTCCATATATGTCCCTTTATGTTCTGCCTGTTCTTCTACGAATTGTTTATACATCCACTTACTAAAATCCCTCTTCATTTCCTCTTCCCACTTCTTCCTCTCTTCTACCTCTGCCCTCCCTTCACTACTCGCTAACCAATATTTATAGGGGTCTCCCATTGTATATTCTTCTGGATTGACACTAATAATATTATGCCAAGTCCAATCCCTGGTTGCTTTCGTCTTATCCTCTCTTAATTGGTCTTCTTGACCCGCTGGAGTTTGAGGTGGGACTGCCGAATAATTTGCCCCTGTAGTATCGGGAGCATACTTCTGTGCCAAGAAACCAATATAACTATCATTCTGTGGATATGCCTCCTGTAATTGTTTCTGTATCTTCTCACTACCCCCATACATTCCTCCCCTCCCTCTTGTATCTAAATGTCCCGCTACTTTACCCGCTCTGGTTAATCCTTTGCCTTCGTAGAGTGGTGCTGGCACTCTCTTACCATCTTTCCATATGTCATTCCCTTCAGCATCTCGCTTCCAATAATAACCTGATGGGGCACTATCTAATAAATTACCTGGTAAATATCCTGTGGTTTCATTACCCGTAGCAATAAACCCCTGGTCTCCCTCAAATCGTGCCTCTCTACTCCAATCCCTTCTAACATCCTCTTGGAAATCATCCATCGCTTTCTGGTCTCCATCAAATTGCTCTAATTGATATGCCTTAAACTTACGCTGAATGTCCTCTCTCTCTAATTTCTTTAAGTGGTCTCTGGCGTATGCTAATTGCTTCTCAATCTTACCAACTGCCTTAAACTCTCCCTTTCCTCCTCTCACTCCCCTGTAATCTTTACCAGTTTGGGCATCTGTATATGCCTGGGGCACATCATAATATACCAATGGCACATCCATTACCACTTTATCTTTATCCTTGGCAACATACTTCCAATATCCACCTGCTGGGAAATTAAGTATTTTAACGGCAGGTTTTCCTGCCTTCTTGTCCCTTACCAATTGTTTCTCAAACATTAAATTACCTTTCTCATCTGTTCGCTGTGTATCATTCATTATCCATTCACGACTATAGTTCTCTGGCACTGGTGCTTCATCTTGGACTGGCATTTACTATGCGTTAGATTTAAAAATTAAATATATAATATTAAGTAAATGATGATTGATACCACACACTCTAAAAAAGACTTATGTGATATGATACTCATCTACAAACTACCCATTCACAATCTTAAGAATAAAGTTAAGAAGGCACTTGCTGAAGAGGTAATGATTACCCTGAAAGCATTGGATGATATTACCCCTAACTATGATTATTATGAAATCAATAATGTAAATGAATTAATAGAATATCTACAACAACCCAAACGGGAGAATAATATATCACTTAAAGAGCGTGAGATTGCTATTCTAAAGGCAAAATCACTCATTCATTTCAGTAAAGGATGTGGAGGAACATATCCTGCCAGTGATTACAATGATAAAAGTGAAGTAGTGAGTGATGCGGAACATATTAAGAAATATGCCGATATACCAACTTGCCGTATGGCAATTAAACTACTGAATGAGAATAATAATCTGGGATATGAGATTGTCCCTCAATTATCATACAAAGTCAAAAAACAAATAGAAAAAAAGCAAAAGATAAAGGCAAATAGTCAGGCACGATTTACAATGAAAAGAGGTCATTTCCATATTACCTTTGATTAGGTGGTAGAAGCGTTGGAGGGTTATAGGTCTTAAAATTAGATTGATATTTATTTATTTTTGTTTTATAGACTTCACTTTTCAGGTCTTTTTGCTCTTACCCTTCCTCCTCATATAATATTCGTGCTGTCTCTTCTTCTTCTCATCTGGGTATATATATGGCAGGTTTTGATTACATACCTGTAAATCCTGTGCCAGATAACTCTCATAATATTCCCTCTCTCTCATTCTTAACTCCTTCCCAACAAGTCCTTGTTCCATCTCCACAATGTAGCATTCGGTATTATCAGTGTCAAATAAATTACCATAAGACTTATTGCCCCACTGACACTCCTTCTTGTGCCTATACTTACGCTTACCTATGTATCGTTGTTCAGTGCTCCCTACATATACCTGCTCTGGAAAGTCCTTGTTGGTAATCACATAGATTTTACCCCATACGGAATTGTCGCAATTGTTCATAATCTTATTTATTGGCAATTGTTTAAATAGTTTTTAAAGAGATTAATTATAGATAATAAATGATTTAAAGTAATAATGTATAGGTATATATATAACAATGGACATCATTAAACAGAACATCGTAGCATTCGGTGAGAAGCGTGGAAGACCCTATGCCAAATCATCCATAGATACTTACCTGCGAAATATTGGAAAGGTATTTCATATGATACACGGAGAACAACCAATGGAGGATATGTGGTGGTCAAAGGATATTGGGGCAGTTGATAAGGCAGTTGCTAATTTTAAATCTACCACTCAAAGGAATTACTACAATAGTATAGTGATTGGATTAATGGCAAGTGAAAAGGATTTTCTTATGCCAGATACAATTAGAAAGGTATATGAAGGGAAGCGGGATTTACTAAATGCCCAGTATGAGAAGAATAAGGGCAAACCAACTGACAATCAAGCGAAGGTAATGGCAAATGTAAATAAGAAGACGATTACTGATATGCTGGCATTTACCAAGGATAAGGTAAGTGATAATCGTATGGATAGAATTGCTTGGATGATATTTAAAATCCATACTGAAATGCCATTCAGGAATGAACTGGCAAGAATTAGAGTATTAAGAGAAACACAATACGAAAAGGAAGGAGATAAGACTGAAAACTACCTATTGATTAAACAGGGGCAAATGAGGTTCGTAATGAATAATGGTAAAACAACTGCCAAATATGGACCAAGAAATATATTCCTATCAAATGAACTATATGCCCTTATGGTAGAATATCTTAAGAGTATTGACCTCTGGAAGCGTAAGTATGTAGAACCAACCTATCTCTTCACTTGGGCAACTGGGAAACCATTGACCCGAAATGATGTATCACATATACTTTCCAAGTTTAGTAGTAGGTTTATCGGTCATTCCGTATCTACTACCCTAATGGCAAAGTTGTTTAATGATATACCTGATGCTAATACAGCAACAGCAGAGGAGATTGAGAAGGTCCAGCAACAGGCACTCGCCAGAGGACATAGTGTGAAAATTAAGGCAAGTATATATAACCCTGACACATAAATTATTTAAAAGATTAATACATAAATAATATTATATAAATGACTACTATAATGAACAAGAAACTTACAATCGGGGATAATGTTAAGATTACTGGAGGAAAGTATAAGAAGTTGGGTAAAGGGGTATTAAAGACCCTAAAACCTACCTATTGTGATGTGGAGTTTGAGAAGGATACTCATAAGGTAAAGATAGATTATATCTTCCCTGTTGATGATATGGTAGTTGATATGCCAGAGGCAGAACAACTCCAAGATGTTCAGCAAGACCCAGATGAGTTTATTGCTCAAAACCCTGACCTCATTAAAGCAGTGATAGAAGATGACCCCGAAACAGAAGAGGAACTACCCCATCCAGATGATGAGGAGTTTGACAATCTGGAAGACCAGATTAATCTACTGGAAAACAAGTGCCAACATTATATTTATAGGTCTGCCGAGTTTGAGGCAGAACGAGACCAGGCAGATGCCAAGGTAATGGAACAGGATGAAATCATCAAGAAACTCCAGGGTAGAAATGATTACCTTGAGGAACTATGTAGGAAAATCCTACTACCATAAATAATGATATGCCCAGTAATTAGGACTATTCTTATCTTTTACCGCTAAACTACCATCTTTCTTTTTTATTTTTGATGCTCTGGCACGATAACTCTTCCGCTTTTCGGCAGATGCTGTCCCAGAACGCCAATCTTGTGCTCCCTTTTGACCGAAGTGAATTAATCGCTTTCCACCAGAAGCACTCTTAACATAGACACTATACTTCTTACCTGCTAACTTACTGGGAAATGGTTTATAAAGTGCCTTACCCTCCCCTTTGGTATTTGTTGTCTTTTTTGTCTTTTCCTTTGCCATTACTCTTTACACTCTTAACAGATTTTTTTTTGCCTTTGTGTTTTTCCCATAAATCTTTATCTGCTGTAGATTGAGTTTTACCTCCCATCACGAAGGAGTAAATCCTTGCTTGACCCCATTGGGTAGCAGACATCTTTTGCCCTGCTCCCCCTTTAACTCCCTTCATATTCCTTACTGAACCTGGATTGGTTTTTCGGGCACCTCTGCCACGGGACATTACTTGACTTAAGATACTTGTAGATACACCAGTTAATCTACTGATTTCTGCCATACTATGTCCCTCATCAGGTTTAAACCCGTATTTCTTATTAAACTTCTGCTTGTTCGTTTGGACCA
>VMHT01150685.1_pt1 | contig 10232 bp, 19 predicted proteins | sample 4693611 | NCBI WGS metagenome assembly VMHT01 (sample SAMN12280063, study PRJNA550983) | marine metagenome | isolation source: seawater sampled from same location over 5 years 0.02-0.2 micron viral filtrate | place: USA: collected off the coast of southern California halfway between the port... ...
AAACTCTGCGTATCATCTATTTTAAGCCTACCTAAGAAGTTTTGTGGGTGATCTCTATCAACAACATCATAACCTACCCTTAGACCCGTTCTAACGCCGTTCTCGACCTCAAATACAAGGTCTTTTATGTCATATCTAAATCCTGTTCTGTCACAGATACCAAATGCATGTTTTCCACTAGTATATGCCATTACTTTTCATCCTTACTTTTGTAAAAATAATCATCGCTATCACCATATCTACTTAAACTAGGATTATTTTCTACTTGATATTCCATTGTACTCACTTTGAAGTCAGGCATCAAGGGCTTGTCTGGTGTTAAACTGTTATCGTATATTCTCATTCTATTATTAGGATACAAACCAAACTGCCCATTCTCTAACTCAAGTAGATTATGAGACTTGTGTTCTGCAGGTGTTTCACTTGTACTGTAGTCTATAGTATTTATATCTGCATGATAATTATCTATAGTCGCTACATAAGTGCCTTTTAACTTACCTTGGTTTCTTGTGTATGCCTCAAACATCATTGAACTTACAAATTGTTTATGTATAGATACAACGCCATAATCCATACAATTCCAAAACTGTAGGTTATGAAGCTCTAAATCTTTCTTAGGTGTCTCTGGCTCAGAAACAAATGCACTAATTGGTAGCTTGTCAAACATGGCCCCATACTCGGGTAGGTAAGTTTCAAAATAAAAAGCTCTACCCGGCATAGATTTACAAGAAACCCATACACCTTTAACAAACTCTCCATGACCGTCTTCATGATCTCTAAGGTACTCTCTTCTTACCCAAACATGGATTGCAGGAAGATTGCATATCAGTTGTGACAATTAACGACCTCTATTAAAATTCATTCCTCTAGTAGCTGCTCCGCCACCACGCATCTTTACAATGCCACCTTTTTTCATGTAGCCCATTTTATTACGAACTGGAGAAGGAAGTTTGCCCAATCCTTTATTACCCTCTGGTACAGGCTTTAATCCACCAGCTGCTCTTTTAACCATTTTTCCTCCAGTATTAAAATTTCCTGCTATACCAATTTTTCTTTCTTTTTCTTTTGTTGTTGATCCAAAGTTCTTAGGTGACATAAAGTTTTTAGCCTTAAGACCTCTTTTCTCTAAGTTCTTTCTAGTAAAGTCTGCATCATAAGATGAAGAGTTAGATATATTACTTCTACTTTTTTTCTTTACTGGCTTTGATTTCAAAGGACCTTTTGGTGGACCCTGCCTAACGCTAGGCTTTTTAATCTGATCAGTGCCACCTAAACCAAAATCTTTTTTCTTTTTATTAGTTACAGCAATAGATTTTTTAGGTTTAATTAATTCACTTGCACCAGATGTAACAACTGCTCTATTTGCTAACTGCTGAGTATTAGGACCTCTATTAGGAGAAAATCTTTTTGGTGAATTTTTAACAACAGCTGTGCTTGGCTTTTTTATTTCAGTAGTTTTTCTTTTAGAAACTGCAGTGCTATTTTTATTGCTTCTGTTAGGCTTTACATTAGGAGGGTTAAACTTACCACCTCCTTGTCCTTTGGTATTCCTTTGTTGTATTTTATTTGCAGCTCCTCTTGCTCCTTTTACAACTTTGTCTCCTATCTTTTTAAGAGTACTCTTTACACCCGGTACTTTAGAGGCTATGCCACCTACTCTACCTATAGGAAGAAATGGAAGAACCCTACCTAAATCTTTTACTATTGATCTTGGTTTAAGAACTTTTTTACCGTCTTTATTCACTGTGAAAGATTTGTTTTCTTTAATAATTTTACCATCTTTAACTGTTTTTTTTGTATTTTCTGCCATAATTAAGCTCCGTAAAATGTGTCGTAAGGTACAAATCTAGCAGATGCACTTTCTGAATCTTCACCTGCTGCTAATTCAAATTGAAATTCATATTCTTGTTTAAGAGGTGTTACTCTATTTGCAACCTCTGGTCTTTTCATAGCTATGTAGTAAGCAAGCCCAGACACTAAACAAGGAACAAATCTTGGTGGCACAAATGATGTAGTTGTTCCATCTATACCAGATGAAATACCATCAATTCCTGCAATTCTATAATAAGACAAAGTATATGTAGACGCACTATCTGGCACAGGCCATAAGGTCACTGTTGTGGAAGCTGCAAGTCTTTGTATAAATATTTGTGTAGGTTTACCAGTTGTATTCTTTGCTGATTGCTTGGCATATGTTGAAACACTAACTCTTGTAAGGTTTGTGTCTGTCTGGCTGGTTCCAGTGCCTGTTCTAATTTGATGCTCTATTACATCAACAGTATCTGCAGGAAGAGTATACGTTGCTGTACCGGCTGTTAATACTTGAGTGCCTGCTTCTATAGTCCAAAGATTCAGGCCTCTATTCTGCCATTCCATAGTTAATATATTAAAACTACGTCTGGCGTTTCTTAGGTCATTACCTGTTCTTAATTCTAACCCAGCTCTTTGATAAGCCTCTTCAAATAAATCTGGTATATCTGGTACTACTACTGCCATTTAAGTGACCTTTCTATAAGACTTCGTCTTTCGTGCAATCTTAGTTGGCTGTTTAGCCACTTGTTTTCCTCGCTTAATTGCTTTTCGCTTTTTAGCCGTAGTGGCGGCGTATTCAGAGGAAGATAAAGCTTTAATTGCCTTCGCAGGCAAATAACGCTCGCCGGTTGCTTTTGGCCCCTGTGTACTAGGTTTACCACTTTTTGTTCGCCACTTCTGTTTACCCCAAGCCTTTAAGCTCCTTTGTGATTTTTTTAAATTAGGCATTACTTTTTATTCATCCAAGCTGTTGTACCCATATAAGCCCCAACAATGCCTGCCCCACTTAAATAAAACAAATTACTAATATCTGACAAAGCCTTTACTCTTTCAATATCAATAACAAACATTGCAAATGTAAATACTCCCATTGCAACTAAAGTATATCTTGCCATCCTTAGTTGAGCAAGCTGTTTCCTTAATTGAGTTTCTGTCTCTTTTATAGCTTTAGCGTTTTCTATCTCTTCATCAGAGACAATACCGTCACCATCTAAATCATATTCATTATATTTGCTTGCTGTTTGCAATTTCTTTTGCTTCATTTAGCTATACTCCTCAAGCTTTCCATAACCTGATCTATAGAAGGTTCTTTACCATTAGGATTAAGTTTACATTTATACTTGCGAGGGCATCCTATATGAATGTCTGTAAATTCTAATTCATATGTTCTTTGTGCGCCTACATATACGCAAGCCATCTTATCTTTAAATACTTTTTGTATTTTTAACCTACATGTTGTCATAACTGGTTGTTTAATAGTACCGTTATTAATTTGTTGTTGTCTGGTTAATTTTTTAGGCTGGTACTTATATCCTTCTGCATGAGCTTTCTTAAACCAGATAGATGCTACTAACAACATAAAGCCTCCAACAACTAAAACCAAGAATATCCAAGCAATACCTTCACCTACTTGTCTTCGTAATTGCTGTTGTTTGTAAACTGTTCTTTGACGGTCTTTTCTTATCTGACCTTCCATCTGCAAAAGCTCATCATAGGCTTGTGGCCCATGAGTTAAGTTTAGAAACATCTTGAGTTCGTACCTTTGTTCCTCAAGTTTCTTCTTGGCTGCATAAGCAGCGAGAGCTGCCTCTTCAATAGAACCAGCTTTAAACAATTTGCCAAACAGGGGAGGATTTTTAGCTTGCTTTTCCGCATTATCAATATCTGAGACAGCTCCCATCCAACGACCTATGTCCCCACTCATTTGTTCTATATCTCTTGCTGCTGCAAATCCTGACTTAATAGCGTTAAATGCGCTATTCGCAACTCCCATTGCGACAGATATAGTAACTGGGTCCATAATGTATCATTCCTTATTTGTAGCCGCCACCTGCTTTCTTGTAAGCTTTAGCCATCATTTGTGCTTTTCTAGCAGACCATTGACCGGGTCTACCACCCTTGCCACCTGCCTTAATTCTGTTAAATATTTGCTTTCTCATTCCGGGCTTTGTGTAATTACCGGCTTCATTAACTTTACTTTTAGTCTTTCCGCCTTCTTTCATCTTTATTGCATCCAGAGTCTTTGCCTGACCTGCATGAGCTTTAGATGCTTTCCTTAACATAGAAGATACTTTTTTTAGCTTTGCCTTTACTGGGCCACCAGCTTTCATGCCTGAACCATCATCTATATTCTTTGCTTTACGAAGTATGGCTAAATCACCTGCATCACTGCCAGATGTTAAAAAGCCGCCACTATTTAATCTTGTTACTTTCACTAAGCTCTCCTGTTAACCTTTTTTGCTTTGCTTGTTCTGGCAAATGACCTGTTAACTGACTTAGGCTTTACTGTAAGATTTTTTCTTTTGTTATCTTTAGGATTGCCATTCTTGTGAGCAACATCTTTACCGTCACCTTTTTTGACTTTGCCTGCAGTTTTCATAGTAGACCTAGCTGTGTTTCTACTAGCTCTTCTTTTCTTCTGAACAGGTTTCTTGTGGTAATTATCGTATTCACCACGATAGTTACGATTGGGCATCTTGAATCTCTTTTAATTCTTTAACCCATTCATAACCAAATGAGCTTTCCCATTTAGCGTCATCTGATATAACAGCTTGGCATGTTGTGCATTGAACAGAATCTTCTTTTGTTTCTTTTATAGCTGTTTTACAAATAGGGCATATATCATCAATCATTATACAGCCCTCGTCTTTCCCTTCATAGCACAACCATCTATTGACTTCTTTCTTTTTAATGGGCCACCAGCCATCATGCCTGTCATAGGAGTCATTCTATTGTTACCTGACTTACCTACATTTCTTCCTGCAGCCATAGCCATTTTTCTTTTCTTTGCTTCTTCTCTTTTATCCAAAGCAAGAGAGCCAATAGGACTCATACCTGTTTTTCCTAATTGAGCTAAAGCACCAGATATTGGGCCTTTACCCTTCATAACACTATAAGCAGGAGAAAATGTTTCTAACATCTTACCAATGTTTTTCTTTATTACAGGTTTCTTTTTTATATTTTTCATACCTAATAGTTTTTGCCCTATTTTAGATATAGATTTTTTTGTGGATATTTTACCGCCACCTTTTGTTTTGTAATCTGGCATTTTACTTCATCCTTTTCATAGAACCGCCATAACGTTTTTTAACAAGAACATTACGTCTTTTGTCACCTGTCTTAACATTACCAGCACCAGCTGATGGAGCAACTCTCTTAGGAACTACAGGGCCTTTCTTTCTTGTTTTGCCTTGTTGAAAGTTCATGTAATCACGAAGACTTAACCCTGATTTCTTTAGCTGTTCTTTGCTAACTACAGGACCTTTTTTAGGTTTGGCTTTTCTTACAATTCTAGGATCAACAGTTGCACCTGCTTTTTTACCCATAAATTTTGTAGACTCTTTTTGAGATTTAACAGTTTTCTCTTTTTTAGCTTTTTTAGCATCAGCTTGTTTTCTAATAGGACTTTTCTTGCTGTCAGGAACTTTTTTCTTAGAACCGGTAAAGAAACTTTTAACCCCAGCAACAAAGTCGTCACCTATTTTTTTCTTTGCCTTTGGCCTTGGTTTTGGTAATGCCATTTTATTTCCCTTCATTTGTTTGTTCATTGTAGTTCTTGATATCATTATTTAAGTAACGATAATAATTCAGTTACCGCTCCTGTATTAGTTACAGCTATCACTGCTAAAGCACCAATCAACATCCATTTAGCTTGAAAGACTGCTCTCTTAATATCTGTCATGTCTGCTCTTAACTCATCAACATGCTTTACAAGATAGTCTTGTTTGGATTTCCATTCAGCAAATTCTATTTGCAAAGACTGAACATTCTTCTCCATTAACATTTCCACCTTCTTCTAGCTTGCCTTAAACGACTATTGGGATTCTTTGCTGCTTTAGGAAATTGTTTCATTTGTCCTGCTGATCTAGCACAGTAAGACTTACGTCTCTTGGCTGCAGTACTACCTTTTTTTACTTTACCAGTAACAGCTGTCTTTAGTTTTGATCCGGGATTATCTTTGCGATATTTGGCCACACCTTTTTTAGTCATGCCTGCGCCTGACTTAGTAGGGCGTTTATGACCGCCCCCTATTGTGTGACCTTTCATTGTTCCCTTAGTAGCCATTATGACAAGAACAAGGTTAACTTATTACCTGAACCAGTAAATCCATGAATATAAGCACCACTCTCAGCTAATATTCCTTGATCTGGTAAGTTCAATGTATGTAACCCAGTAGGAAAACTTTGAAGTAATAAAGTTTCTCCACCTGATCCATCCTTTATTGTTAATACACCAGCAGCATTACCAAATATAACAACCTGCCTAATTCTAGACCTTTGAGGACCTAGAACAGCAGCAGAGTCACCTTGATTAATATTAAATGCCTTGGTGTCTGATCGACCTGACATATTTCTCTCCTTAAAAAGATGGGGGACTAGCCCCCATAATTAAGCTGCGTAGCCCATTAATTCTATAAATAATTTACCAGCAGTGTAATCTGCATCTGTTGCAGCACCTGTTGTTAGATATAAGAATTGATCAGCGGCTGGAACGGCTTCAAAGTAAACTTTGCTTCCTAATGTTGCATCACCTGCATTAACCATTAATGTTTCAGTTAAATCACCAATAGCACCATCTTCTACACCAGTACCTTCTGTTGCAGAGTGTATGTTAATGTCTGGATCGCCACCTGCTGGTGCTTCAAAACATTCCATACTACCTGTTAAGATTGTACCATTTTGAGCAGCAGTTATCTGACCAATATGACAAACCAATGCAGTTCCGTTAACACCAATGATGTCACCAGAGCCTGTTGATCTTAAACCTGTTAGGTCTATTAAAATTCTTGTTGTGATAATTCCACCAACTCTTTGAACAGCAGTTTTATATATAGTTCCAGTACCAGTTGTTATACCTGTACCTGCTTCTACAGAAAGTGTGTTTGCGTCAAATGATGACACACCGCTTGAGTTAATGCTTGAGAGGGTTGTGATAGCACCGCTTGTGCTATTTTTAGATATGGATGTAAATCCACCTTCGGAACGGACTGCTCCGTTAAAAGTTGTATTAGCCATGTAAATCTCCTTATCTTGGCAAGTGTCAGTTACACCATGTAACTGTTAAGGGAAAAAGTAAAGGGGCGATTTACGCCCCTCTATATTATTTTATTTATGCACCCGGTGATCCATACATACCTAATGGATCTGATACACCGAATGAATATCTCTCACGGGCTTTGTATCTTACATTACCTGTGTTGAAATCTCCATCCATTGCAGTTGACATAGGTGTTCTTACGAACATCTTCATTCCATTAGGAACATCTGTAGTCAAGAAGAAAGCATCTGAGTCTGTTAAATAGTGATTAACAGAATAGCCTTCTGGGATTGACCCATTTGATCTTAATGCATTTGTGTCATTATCTGCAGTCGCTACTCTTAATTCTGATTGTAGAATTCTTGTAGCAACAAACATTAATGCCGGTGGAATGATTAACTTTCTAGGTCTAGCTGCAATCAATAAGCCTCTTTCGTCTACGAAAGCTGCAATATCAATAACGGCTTGCTCTAGTGAAGTTTCATTTAAGTCAGCACCAGATGTTGGTCTGTTACGGTTGTTTCCACCTTGCACAGTTGGGTGATCTGTATCAAATAAGAACTGACCATCGCCACTTGTGAAAGTGTCAAAACCTGTATTAAGCAATGAAGCTGCTTTTGTTTGCTTAGTATAAGCCATAGCTCTTGCTAATGCTTTTGTATATCTCGCTGATAGTGAGTCATACAAGTTATCTTCCATCGCTTCTTCAGTGATAGAGAAACCCATAGCAACAGTTTCATGGTTATATCTAGCAGTGAAAGACTCTTGTGCTGTATCGTATGATATAGCCGCTCCCTCTTGCTTGATTGGTGCTGCACCAAATCCTGACAACTTGACTTCTTCTTCAAAGCTACGCTCTGAATTTTCAACGTCATAGATTTCTGCATGTTCGTCTTCGTACTTTTGGTACTCTAGACCGAAAAGGGCGTTTAGACCCGGTAACAACTCTTTAAGGAGTTGCGCTCTTGAAATAGCCATAGTTCAATCTCCCTATTAAGCTGCTGATGGTGCGTTGCCAGAAACGACACCGATACCAAGTTGATGACCTGTATTAAACTTACAAACCATTATAGGAAATGATGTACCTTTTTCATCACCATCAAAACCGCCTTTGAAGTCTACGATTCTTATTGGTAAGGCCGCTGTATTAGCTGCAGTACTAATATCAAGTGATACTCTAGAAATACCTAAAGTTGCATTTGATGTTCCTTGTACTAAAGCTGCGTTAGCTGCGATATCATCATCATTCACACTGCCGTCTGCCTGTATTTCAAACAATACATTTGGATCATCACAAACATAAACCATACCATTAGTATGAGCTGTGCCAGACCATTGCTGACTAAATTGTGTTTGACCTGTGCTTAGATCAGTGTAGCGACAACCTAAGAATATTCCTATAGGTGTTGCTGATGTAGTACCAGTATCCTTTTGGATAGTGGTTGTGCTTCCAGCATCTGTCAATTTGACTAGATCGCCGAAACAAATCCTTGTTGATTCAGTACTCAGTATTGGATACTGACGGAACGAACCATTGTAAGTTCCAGAAAGATTGCCAACTGGTCTTAAACCGAAAGGAGCTGCTGTTGCGGACATATACTGTCTCCTTCATTTAAAAAAAGTTAAAATTTATTTCTTATTTGCGTGTGCTTTTCTCTGGTCTGAGTACTGGCATACGTGGATCGGACTCTCTCATGTAATTATTATCAACGGCTGCCATTTGACTAGCAGTTTTTTGCTGATGATATTCCCTTCGAGCATCCATGTTTTCCTTTGAGTTCCTGCAAAGTAACAGTCCCCCAACCTCTACATTACCCTTAAATTTGGAATCGACATCTGGTAAAACTTTAAGTTCTGGGTGATCTTCTAGTTTTACTGGCTCCCAACCTTCACGAAATTTAGATGAAACATTAGTATTATCATTCTGACCAAGTGTTGATGTGCGAATCCAACGGAATTCTACTCCCTCTTGTGGATCGGGGTCTGGTAAAGCATTAGCTCGTTTCCAAGTTACCTTACGTTCTGATGTATCTCTTGTCTCAAGTGTGCGTGGGTCACGATTAGCCATTATATTGACTCCTTCAATAGTTGCGCTGCATATTGTTCAGGTGTAACTCCCAGACGTTTAGCGAGTCCTATCTGGGTGGAGGTTAGCTGCACTTTGCGTGGTTTTTTTGCACTTCTATTAACAGGGGCAACCACGTTACCAGCAGGTCGTTGAGGTGCTTCTACCTCTTCTGTCTCAACATTCTGCTTGTCTTGGAAATGATCTGGGAAAGCTTTTCCCATAGCATCATCAATTCTTTTAAAATATTCTTCTGTATCTAGTTTAGGGTTAATTCCTGCTTTAACTAGTTTTTGGTGTACGCCCATTGCGTAACCTGTCATATCCTCATGACCCTCTTTTTGAAACCAGTCACTATTAGAATCAAGCCATTCTTTATCTCTTCCAGTAGGCGCTTGCACCTTTGGTTGTGCAGGAGCCTGATTGAGTGGAGGAGACACATCAGGCTCTTCTGCTCTTACAGGAGGCTTGTAATTTTCTACTCTAAACTTTTCGTTTTGTACTGCACTTAACTCTTCTTGTGCTTCAACTAACTTGTCAGGGTCGCCTGCCTCATATGCTTCTTTATATTTATGTTTAGCCTGATCTAACTGAGCTTGAACTCTGCTTTTAGCCTGCTCAACTAAAACACCCTCACCGTCATCAAGAGTTTTTCTTAATTTTTTATTTTCTTCTAGAAGCTTAGATGCTGCGCTAATTGCTTCTTCTTTAGTTCTAGCAGCTTCTTCTTTCTGCCTTCTTTCTTCATGATACTCATATTTGAGTTGTTTAATTCTTTTTTGTACATCACCTGAGTATTTAGATACCTCGTCATCATCTGGTATTTGAGGTTCTGTATTTTCTGCTCTCTTAGGCTTTCCTCTGTCTGCTTCTGGTGTGTCATCAATCTCTTCTATTTCTATAGGATCGTTAGACATATCAATTTCTTGTTCTATTTTTTCTGCTGTATTTTCCATTACACCCTCGTATATTCTCTAGGATCATCAACCACAGCTTCAACTGTATCGTCATTGATCAATCTAAATTCTTCACCTCTGAGCTTAAACCTTGTTCCAGAATATGATCTGAATATTACAAAATCACCTTCTTTACAGTATGG
>VMHT01194503.1_pt1 | contig 10231 bp, 21 predicted proteins | sample 4693611 | NCBI WGS metagenome assembly VMHT01 (sample SAMN12280063, study PRJNA550983) | marine metagenome | isolation source: seawater sampled from same location over 5 years 0.02-0.2 micron viral filtrate | place: USA: collected off the coast of southern California halfway between the port... ...
ACAACTCACTCTGCACTTTCTGAAGAATATAATGGTACTTCATGGACTGAAGGAAATGATTTAAATACAGCAAGATCAGAAGACCCTGCTGGAATGGGAATTCAAACTGCAGCATTATGTGCTGGAGGAGATTCAGGTAGTGTTTCAGCTTCAAATGAACAATATAACGGAACGTCTTGGACTGAAGTAGGAGATTTAAATACTGCAAGAGCTGTTCTAGCTGCAGCAGGAACAACAGCTGCTGCAATAGTTTTTGGAGGTAGTTCAAATACTGTTAATACAGAAAGCTGGAACGGAAGTTCTTGGACAGAAGTTAATAATTTAGCAACAGGAAGAACTAACTTAGCAGGCTTAGGAACATCATTAAATGCTTTAGCTTTTGGTGGGTCGCCTAGTGGTACAGCAACAGAAGAATGGAATGTACCATCAGCAATAGGTAATGTAACAATAGATGTAGATTAATATGGCAGATTATATAAATATAAAAGGAGTAACAATACAATATTTAGACAGCGACCCACCTAATCCTATTGTAGGACAAGTTTGGTATAACTCAACAACACAAACTTTTAAAGGTGCTGGTGTTGGAGTTGGTGCTTGGTCGTCAGGTGGTGCATTAAATAATACTCATGGTTCAAATTTAGGAGGTGCAGGAACTCAAACCGCTGGTTTAGCTTATGGTGGTTATCCTAGTGTAACATTATCAGAAGAATATAATGGTTCTTCGTGGACAGAGGGAAATAATTTAAATACAGGAAGATCATCTTTAGCTGGTTCAGGACAACAAACAGCAGCAATAACAGCTGGAGGTATTATTGGTAATAGCACAGTTTCAAACGCGTCAGAAGAATATGATGGCACAAGTTGGACAGCTGGAGGAAATATAGGCACAGCTAGAAATAGAGGAGGAATGTCAGGAGATTCATCTGCTGCTCTTTTTTTTGGTGGTATCTCTCCGCCAATGCAATCTCTTACAGAATTATATAATGGTTCTTCGTGGAGTGAGGTAGCAGATTTAAACACAGCTAGAGCCGGATTAGGTAGTGCAGGAACTTCAACAGCTGCATTAGCAATTTCAGGAGGTTCAGCAGTTGTTGAATCTTGGAATGGTTCTGCTTGGACAGAAATATCAGATGTAAATACATCAAGAACTAATCCGGGTGGTGGTGGAATTACTACAGCTGCTTTAGTTTTTGGAGGAGAAGACCCTAGCGGAGATTCTGCAACTACCGAATCTTGGAACGGAACTTCTTGGACAGAAGTTGCAGATTTAGCAACAGCTAGATATAATATGGCTAGAGGTAACATTGGAACATCTACATTAAATCTTTGTGCTGGAGGAACACCACCAGCTACAACAGCTACAGAAGAATGGACACAACCTGCAACTGCTACAGTATCATTTGATGTTTCTTAAGACTTGACTTCAAACTTTAAATGACTAGATTAATAATACCTTATGTCTAAGGAAAAACGCAACATAGCAACTAAATTAGAAACTGAATCTAAATATCTAACTAACATATTAGATCAAGATGATGTTAAAGATTTTAAAAAATTAATACCTGAACTTCAAGACACTTGGCACAAAAAACAAATGTTTAGAACTGAAACAGAAATGAGATTTTCTGTATTATCAGATAATAAATATCCAACCAAAGCTGCTAAGTATTGGCAATCTGTCAGAGAACAAAACACTCACTTTGAAAATTTAGTACATCTATCTTTTGATGCTAGAAAAAATGAAGTGGAGATTAAAAAATTAGAAAGAGATATTAAAAACGAAAAAGACCCTTTAGAAGTAGAACTCAAACAAATAGAGTTAGAAGAAAAACTATATGGTAAAGCATCTATGGAACTTGTTGCTAAACATAGAATGAGAGAAGTAGCTACTTGGTCTAAACTTAAAAAAGAATTTGATGATAATCAGTTTAATAAACAAGATGTTAATGACCACCAAGCTGAATCTTATAAATTACAATTACAACATAGAGCAAATACTATAACCGCAGGTACATCACAAGCTGAAGTATTTAATATTGTAGGTCAAGTCGATACATTAAATAGAGTCATGGCTTCAGGAGAATTGAATAAACCTAAAGAAAAAAAACAACTAAAAAAATAACATGAAGTTCGACTTCGTTTATCTTGGTCAGACAGTATTAAAATATGAAGTACCCTTAGAGGTCTTTGTATCTCTCAATGAATTATACGAACAACAAAAAAAACAATTACCTAAAGCCAATAAACAATTAGTCGGCAAGATAGAAGATGAAGTATCTTTATTCTATGATGGTGCAGATAGTTCTAAGATGCACAGACATAGCTTTGTCTCACAAGATTTATTAAAATGGTTTTATTCTGTATTTCATCATTATCTTAATTGGAATAAGGTTGGTCAGTTTAACACTAAAATCAATTCTATATGGGTTAATGAAATGAAATCACATGAATACAATCCTATACATATTCATCAAGGCACAATCTACACAGGATTATCTTCTGTAATGGTTTTAAAATTACCTAAAGACACAGGTATAGAATATTCTGCTGTTGAAAAACCAATGAATGGCAGACTACAAATTATTGGTGCAGCTAACGGACAGTTTGCTAAAACAGATTATTCTCCTGATATGAAGATAGGAGACTTCTATGTATTTCCTTATGATATGAGACATTGTGTTTATCCTTTTAATTCTACTAAAGATAAAAGAAGAACTTTAGTTTGTAATGTAGATGTAGATTATAATCCAGTATCAAGCAGAACAGCACAAGGACAATTAGAATGATAATTAAGATGCCTAGATGGTGTAGTTATATGGCAACCACAACACAACCTATTTTTACACCTCAACAATGTGATATGGTTATTCAAGCTGGTCATAAACAAAAACCTGAAGTGGCACAAGTTGGTATGAATAAACCTAGTGGTGGAGTTGATACTAAAAAAAGAACAACAACTATATCTTGGATTCCTTTTAAAGAAATGCCTGAGATGTATTCTCAAATTGAAGCTACTATGCAATCAACAAACTTAAATCATTTTGGATTTGAAAACATGAAAATTACAGAACCTGCACAATTTACAGAATATCCTAAAGGTGGATTTTATGATTGGCACATGGACTTAGATATTAATGGTGCTTATGAACCGCCAGTTAGAAAAATATCAATGACTATTCTTTTATCAGACCCATCAACATTTAAAGGTGGAGAGTTAGAGTTTATGGAAAATAATAAAATGCCTGATCTTAAACAAGGTCAAGCTATATTCTTTGCTAGTTTTATTAGGCATAGAGTAGCACCAGTAACTAAAGGTATAAGAAGATCATTAGTTATGTGGTTTGGTGGTACACCTTTTAAATGAATAGAAAAATATTATTTCCAACTCCTGTATATTTTAAAGATTTGCCTAATAGCAAAGAGTTTAACAAATATTTATTTAAACATATTAAAGCATGGAAAAAAACTGACCCTGAGGGCGAGAAAAAAACTAATTCAGGTTTTGGTTGGCACAGTAAAACAGACATGAATAAAAAACAAGAGTTTAATCTTCTTACAGAAGAATTATTTAAAATGGCAGAAGAATGTAATAAAGATTATTTTATTCAACCTAAATTAGGATTAGGTAATATGTGGGCTAACATTAACCCTACTTATAGTTATAACAAAACACATACACACCCCAATTCATTATGGTCAGGAGTTTATTATATTAAAGTACCTAAGAACTCAGGTAAATTATTTATAGAAGACCCAAGACCCGGACCAAATACTTATATGCCAAGAAGAATTGATACTTTACCTGAGCAATTATGGAGAATAGTTGCTTATGAACCTGTAGAGGGTAGAATGATTTTTTTTCCGTCATGGTTATCACATGGTGTAGATATAAACTTGAATACAGACAAAGGAGAAAAGAACTGGAGAATATCTGTGTCTTTTAACTTTATACAAATATGAGTTTTCAAAAAAACAAATATCAAATTATTCGTCAAGCTATATCTAAAGACTTAGCTAACTTTGTTATAAATTACTTTTTGCTACAACAAGATGCTGTAGCTTACATGGTACAAAACAATATTATTAATAAACATAATCCTTTAATTGGTAACTGGGAAGATAAACAAGTACCTAATGCTTATTCTAAATATGGAGATTGGGTTATGGAAACTTTACTACAATATGTAAGACCTATTATGAAAAAAAAAACTAAATTAGATTTAATACCAACTTACTCTTATGCAAGAATTTATAACAAAGGTAACATATTAAAAAGACATAAAGATAGACCAAGTTGTGAAATATCTACTACACTCAATTTAGGTGGTCATCATTGGTCAATTTATTTAGACCCAACAGGAGAAGATACAGTTATTGATGAATATAAAAACATACATAAACCTAATGCACCTAAAGGTATTAAAGTTGATTTAAAACAAGGAGATATGTTAATATACTCAGGTTGTGAATTAGAACATTGGAGAGAACCTTTTATAGGCGACTTTTGTGTTCAAGTGTTTTTACATTATAATCACGCAAACGGAAAATATGGAAAAGAAAATTTATTTGATAAAAGACCAATGTTGGGAATACCAAAAAGGAATTAATTATGCAACTATCTAAACACTTTAAGCTTATAGAGTTCACAAAGTCTATGACAGCTATCCGTAAGGGTATCAAGAACGAACCTAGTAGTGGAGAAATAAAAAACATTACAGATTTATGTTATGGAGTTCTTGAACCTGTTAGAGCAAAGTTTGATAAACCTATTATTATAACATCAGGGTATAGATCAAAAGAGTTGTGTCTTGCGATAGGTAGTTCAGAAAATTCACAACATACTTGTATTAATGGTTCTTCGGCAGTAGATTTTGAGATTGCTGGTGTTTCTAATTTACAAGTTGCTTTATGGATTCAAAACAACTGCGACTTTGACCAACTTATTTTAGAATTTTGGACAGGAGAAGCAAACTCAGGTTGGATTCACGCAAGTTTTTCTGAGGGAAGTAATAGAAAACAAGTCTTAACATTTGACGGAAAATCATATACAAACGGATTACCTGACACTAAATGGTCAGGTGGAAAGTTGACAAATTAATATGGCAAAAAAAAAGAAAAAAATACCTAAAGGTTATCATAGAATGCCAAATGGCAAACTAATGAAAGACTCAGCTATGAAAAAAAGAAAAAGAAAATACTAATGGCTATGAAGAAACCTATATATGCTAAAGCTAGACCTAAAAGATTAGGGAAACCAAAGTCTTTTAATAAAAAATCTAAAGCTTATAAGTCAGCTAAAAGAAAAGCTGATAAGAAGTTTGGTAAAAAGGTTTCTCTTTATAAGAATATATTTATCTCACAAGCTGTTAAAAAGTATAAGCCGAGAAAGAAAAAGTAATGGCTAAGAGTCCTAAAACAACAGGAGAACACATTGTTAGTTTATATGGACACATTAAAGGTTTATCGAGAGAGATAAATACAATCAAAAATAATCATCTTAAACATATTCATCAAGACATAGATAAAATTCACGACAAGTTAGATCAACGATTTGATAATATTACAAATTGGATTATTTACGGATTAGGTGCTGTTGCTTTGTTACTGATTACTCAACTACTTTACATTTTATTAAAATAGCAGTACAAGTAAAACTTGTATGACTCATAAGAAAATTTTAGTTATTTCAGATTTACATATACCTTATCATCATCAAGACGCATTTAAGTTTTTAAAAGCAATTAAAAAAGAATTTAAACCTGATAGGATTGTAAATATTGGAGATTGTTTAGACTTTCACGCAATATCTATGCACGACCATAACCCTGATTTACCTAGTGCTGGTTCTGAATTATCTTTATCGAAAGAATACATTAAAGAATTAGAATCTATATTTCCTCACGTTACAGAAGTTGATAGTAACCACTCTAGCTTAGTATTTAGACGAGCATTAAAATATGGATTGTCAAAAGAGTTTTTAAAAGACTATGGAGATTTCTTAGGTACTAAACATTGGAAGTGGGTAGAAGATTTAACTCTTACAATGTCTAATGGTCAAAGATGTTATTTTACTCACGGAAAAAGTGCAGATGTAATTAAGACTTCACAAGCTATGAGTATGAATACAGTTCAAGGACATTATCATACTAAGTTTGTAATATCCTATTGGGCAAATCCTGATAATATCTTTTGGGCTATGAATGTAGGTTGCTTAATTAATCAAAAATCTATGGCATTTGATTATGCTAAGAACTTTAGAACTAGATTTATTGTAGGTTGTGGAATTATACTTAATGGCATACCAAGACTTTTACCAATGGTATTAAACAATAAAGGTAGATGGATAGGTCAAATAGTATGAAGAAGAAATGCTGTGGAAAGTATGCTTTAAAAGGCGAGAGAGCAACGGAGAGTGCCTTAGATAGACAAGTGGGCAGCACACAACATTATAAAGATTTTAAAATACAACCTATTGAATTTATTACAGCTAATAAGCTTAGTTTTATTCAAGGTAATGTTATTAAGTACATCTGTCGTTTTGATAAAAAAAATGGTAAAGAAGATATAGATAAAGTAATACATTATTGCGAATTATTAAAGGAGTTATCATAATGTGGTTTAGTGCAATTAAATTAGCAGTATCTGCTGGAAGTAAAATTTATGCTAACAAGCAAAGAGCAAAAGTTGCTATGTCTGAAGCACAATTACTACACGCAGAAAAACAAAGTCGTGGGGAAGAATCATATCAAGGTAAATTATTAGAAGCTAGACAAAACGATTATAAAGATGAATTTGTGCTTATTATATTGTCTGCACCAATTATTGTATTAGCTTGGGCAGTATTTTCTGATGACCCAGCTATGATGGATAAGATAGAATTATTCTTTCATCACTTTGGTAATCTTCCTGTATGGTTTCAAACTTTATGGATTACGGTAGTAGCAAGTATCTTTGGTATAAAAGGCACACAAATATTTCGTAAAAAGTAATTTAATTTAATCTCAAATACATATATTGTAAGGCATGAAGTACGAAACAGATTATGTCATTACAGAACTTACAATAGATTTATTAACTGATAATAATAATATCGGTAAAGCTTCATTTATATTTATAGATCAGACTCCACACTTTCCAAAAGTACAAAGTTATTTAGATAAAATTGACGAGAGGGAAGATGCTTATGTTAATCACTACAGCATAAGCACCATTGAAATAGACGAAACAACCGACATAAGCCAATTAGATGTCATTAAACACTAATTCTTATTTCTCCAAATGTTATCTATGTTTAGTCGTTTAGTTAATTTTTCAACTTTTTTATCTATTGCATAATTAATAAAATACAAAATAATCATTAAAACAAACACAGATAAAAGTATTTTAAGTTCTAGTGGCATTATCTATTTTCTTTTGCAACAAAAGTTAATTCTCTTTTTAACTCACTTTGCAGTAAAGATATTTCTGTTTGTTTGTTGTTGTAGTTAGTTTTAGATTGTAAGTAAAAGGTTTCTGCTTCTACTAAATATAACTTCTTAGCTATATAATCTTTATCTACCATTATTAAAGCTTCAATTTCTTTTTGAGTTATTTTCTCTGCCTTTTTTTTAAAGCTTAAATAAAGTTCTGCGTTCTTTTGTTTAAGATCAGTTTCTCTTTTTAACAATGCAGAATACCAAAAATTATATTGTTCCGAAAACTTTCTTAACTCTTGCATTAATGTTTTTGTATCTACTTTTAAATAATCTTCGTTCATTTTTTCTCCTTATGGGTAATCGTATAAGTCTTCAATAAGTTCATCTTTGTCTTGAACATCATCTCTTAACTTTTTATTGTTTTCTTCTAACATATTAATTCTTAGACGTAATTTACCATTTATACTTTTATGTGCTTTATCAATAGACCTAAATCTTTCGTTGGCATTTACTAAAGAATCAATGTGATCTTTAAGCATTTTATTATTTTTCTCTAATGCTTGTACTTGTATCTCTAGGTCTTTGATTATCATTTCTAAATCATTCATACCTCTAAACTCCTTAGTTAGTTGCATTAAAAAGGTATTTCATCATCAAGATCAGACAAACCAGCAATTTGTGAGTTATCAGGTGCTGGTGGTTGTGCCTGAGACATTGGTTGTTCAGTATATCTTGGAACAGATTGACCAATAGGTTTTATACCATCAATATTTCTAGGTTTATAAGGTTTAGCCATATAGTAGCAAATTGTTTGTTCTGTATCTGCACCATATTTAGATTCTTTGGCTTGTTGAATTTTACTAGCAGTTTTAAGTTCATATCCCTCATTAGCATATTCTTGAACTTGTGGTGTGTTATACCATTCAACTATTTGCGAAATTGTATATAATTTTTTTGTTAAACTACACATCAATTTAGATTTACTTGCAGAAGCTTGATACTCAAAGCTTGGACTCTTTTTTCCTGTTTCATATAGTCTTAATGAAAGACCACAGAAAGGTTTTCCGTATTGTTTCTTATCGTACATTTTTTTTCCTTTTGGTTTGATTTAACTTTAACTTTCTCATTTGTTCTTTAAAAAGCAGTTCTGATTTATGACAATGTAATAAACCTAAAAATGCTTTCATGTGGTCTGCCTTATATAATATCTGCCTAGCTTCAAATGGTTCATTTGTTTTAGGCAATCTTACTATATACATCTTATTAATTTTCTTACCTGTCTGTTCTTCATAGGCAAGTTTATATCCGTGTAATTGATGAACCATATTTAAAAACAATCCTTTAGATGTCTTTACATCAATTAACCAAATATTATTCTCTTTGTCTTTAGCGATTAAATCTAAAGTTCCACAATATCCTCTTTCAGAATAAAGTATCTTTTCAGACTCAACTACTTTTAGCTTATGTTTTTTCCAAAACTTTTGGAACTCCATAAAACAATTTGCTACAATAGGGTTATCAGGTTTAGTTACCTTTTCTCCTCTTAACCATAGTTCGACAAGCTTATGCACGATTGAACCAATACTTAAAATGTTATCATTAGCTTTACGAGCATTAGCTTTGGCATTAATAATTATCTTATCTATTGTATCTAGTGCTATACCTTGTTTTTCCATTTCTTGTTTTATTGAACTAACTTGCGTATTAACTTTCCAAGCTTCTAATGCTGGACTTGCTAACTTACCAAGTAGTGTACTCATACCAACTACATATTCTCCATTATGAATATAAACGTGTTTATTATCATCAAATGTAACTGTATGTCCGTGTTCTAATTTAACTGTTTTAGTCATTTTCTCTCCCATTCATAAATATTTTCTTATCTAAAGAATTAAGTGGTCTAAAGAAATAAGACCAATCTGTGCTAGTAGCTTCACAGAATATCTTTAGTTTAGATAAAGGTATTGCGTTTTTTGCTTTTTCATATTTTTGAATTTGCTGAAATGTTACCCTTAACTTATTAGCTACTTTTGTCTGAGTATATCCTAACTCAATTCTTCTTTGTCTTAATCTGATTCCTATATACTCATAGAACTTAGACTCCTGATCTTTTTGGCTAGCACCATTCATAGTAGCTAGACAATTTCTTAATCGTTGTTTGATTAAGCTTATGTTTCTTACTTGACTATCGGTTATCATTTTCTCTCCTTTTAATTAATTACTGCGTGTCCACGACCTTGTAGGCATTTTTTATAATAAACTTGGTATCTAGTTTCCATTTTAGGACTAAAAATCCAATAGCTTATATTTGACATTTTTGTTGTATTTTTTTTTGCAAATTGTGAACATAACAATTTATCATTAGTTATTTCTTCTGCTCTTGACTCATTGTAAGTTCCTGAACGACCTCTTGTATCTACTAAAGGTTCGTACTTAGCACACCCTTGAAGTAGAGTGATAGATAGCCCTATTAACATTATCATTTTTCTCATATATTCCCCTTTGTTACTTATGCAGTAGTATGTTGTTTTAAATTATGAATCTTCCAAGCTTTCATTCTTTTTTTTTCTTTAAGAAATATAGCTTTTCTTTCAAGTTCTCTTTGTTTTGCAAAGTCCTTGAAATAAGATTCTTCTAATTTAACCAATCTTTTCTCCATTAGATTTACCTTGTTTATTGTTAACGTAATCTGCTTTTTCTTGCAGATGTTTTTCAACGTGAGTACCTAGTGTATTCACATTTGAAACTTCTTTACCAATATCAAAAAAGAAAGTTTCTTTGGTATTAAATACTCTACCAAACTTTTTAGATAA
>VMHT01041557.1_pt1 | contig 10230 bp, 9 predicted proteins | sample 4693611 | NCBI WGS metagenome assembly VMHT01 (sample SAMN12280063, study PRJNA550983) | marine metagenome | isolation source: seawater sampled from same location over 5 years 0.02-0.2 micron viral filtrate | place: USA: collected off the coast of southern California halfway between the port... ...
ATCTCAAAATGTTCGCAAAATGACTAGTGACTTTCGGGATTTCTCATAAAATTGAATTTTATTTTAACTTTATTGATTAGGCATATCTCGCAACAAAGCAACAAACAAACTAGCAAAAATGTCTTACAACCTTGATTCTCTCTCGCCCGAAAACGAATACAACCACGAGGCGTGTATGGAAAAGTTCTACGACCCCGATTTCGCCGCCGAGTTCTCGTTTAAGAATATGGCGGACCAAGCACACTACGAATTCGGGTGTGGCGAAAACTTTGACGCGTCGTGGGTGATTGACGTGGAAATTGAAGACGACGAAAGCGGTCGCATTCGCTACCTTGACTACAATACCGACGAAATCCTTGAAGTGACTATGAATAGCGGAATCGTGGAATGGGAAAACAACGAGGCGTGGAACGTCTGTCTCTGTGAAATTGACGAAGACGAATACATTCCACACTACACCGCGGACGGACGCCGCACGGACTCTCTCTAATTAACTACCAACTTTTAAAAAAATACTCATTAAAATATTATAAATCCTTTTTTATCTAGTGACTAGACATTATGGGGCAAAAAAGTAAAAAAATTGAATTATATTTTAACTTTATTGATTAGGCATATCTCGCAAAATGACTAGCAAAATGAATATCAGTAACAAAGGCAAATTTCTCTGTGGTGAATACACTATGTCTATGAACAGCACTACCCGTGGAACTCGTAGTGGTCGGGGACTTATGCCCGTGTGGAAGGCGGAAATGCGAATCCAAAAGCGGGGGCGATTTTCGTGCGATATGAAGGGGACTTGCTATCACTATGACGACACTCACACGGGCAAGCGGATTTTCTACGACAAAGAAGCAGACGACCACTACGTAGAAATTAAGATAAAAGCGGGGGGAACTCTTCGGGTCTATTGGAAGAATTGTGAAAGACGTGGTAAGTAAGTAAGTTACTAGTCTATAAACTAGTTACTAGTCTATTTCTCAATTAAATTGAATTATTTTAAACTTTTATTGATTAGGCATATCAAGCAACTCACTAGCAAACAAACTCGCAAACTTCTAACTATGGACGGATTCACCACTCACCATACTTCGCCGTCGGGCGAAAAATATCGGGTCATAATGCCCCTTTCTAAAGAGCAAAAAGACAAAAACTACCAAGAGTGGTTGGCGAAAGAGGCGGAAAAGGAATCCAAAACACCAGTCACTAACTATATCACCTTTGGATTCAAAAACTAAAAACAAATAAAAAAAACGGGGGTAGTTACTTCTTTTTAAAACCTAACATAGACCTTGCTAAAACCGCTCTCTTCTTTAATAATGGCGTCATTTTAATCTCTTTATTTCTAAACGTGAATCGTTCGCCGTCAGCGATTTTCGTCACTCTTCCCATTTCGGTCTTGGTTAATCCTTTACCTTGACCTACCTTTAATTGGCGACGTAACGCCCCCGATTTGAGGTCTTTAAATGGAATGCTTCCACTTCCACTTCTCGCTTCTTCTTGACTTTGCTTTGCTGCTCGGGCGGGGGGACGACCACGCTTGCTACCATAAGTTCCTTTCCCTTGAGGCATTATAATTGATATAATGAATAAATATTTTAAATAAATTTTAATTAGTAATAAATTTTTTATATTCCGCTATAAGTGGCGGTAGAAACTGATAGGCGTGAATATTCATTAAATTAATTATCTCTTGTCTAACAACCTTCCTAGTTCTCAACATATCTACTCAATAATATTTTCTATTTTCTAAATCAATTTTTTAAACGGATTTTACTAATGTCTGTGAGTTAAAACCAGCGATATTTTTAATGTAACTTTGAGTTAATTCGGGGATTGAAGAGCGTTCTGCTGGAAGGACGGCGTCACCACTATTGACGCCCGAGTGAATAATAGCGTCATAATCTCTCTGTCTGTAGTCTGTAGTTTCGCCCATATGGAATGTATAATCTAAACCTATACCCATAGCATTTGCTTTTGTATTATTTCCACACCCTTCTGTGGCGGCGGTTCCACCACGGGTCATAGCATATTGCTCTGTGATTGAATCTTCTTCTGTCTGTAACCCTACAGAGCATTTTCCAGCGAGTTCGCCGTTAAGGACTGCTCTTTGGAATAAGGCACGGACTTCGGCGTCGCCGACCATCGCTGCTTTAGGCACGACGGCACTAGCATCCACGGCACCAGCACCGCTGTTCTTGGTCTTTGTTAATTGATTCGGGACGACTTCTATAACGAAGTCTTGTGGTTGGCGAGTATTGTTCTTATTCTGCTGATAGCGACTAAGACCGAGTGGAATGCGGAAATCACTTTGATTCTTCGCTCTATTATTCTCTTGGTCTTGGTCTAAATATAAATTGACTATTGAGCGGACTGCTGCGGCGTTTGGTGTGTATTTGCTGGAATTGACTGAAGAGTTAATGTCGTTAATTAAATTGAATCTGTCTGCTAAGAGTGACTGAGGATTGTAGTCGGCGAGGTCTTGTGGTGTAGGGACTGAAAGGCGACCGCATAATCTAAGGTCTTTAATAACATAATAACTTCCATCCACGTTAAGGTCAGCACCATTAGACGAGTCAAAATATTTGTTATAATAAAATCCATTTTCTTGATTGAGTTCTAGGTTAATTAAAATGCCGCCGAGGTAGTTGTTACCTAAGTGAAGTGCTGAAGTATTGTTAAGTAATGCTGTGTCTAATCTAAATGAAAATGGTTTGCCGTATTCGGGGTTGTTCTGTCCCGCTGAAACGTTAGGCATTTGACCGACCGCCCCAGTTGTAGCATTATCCATAAGACTTGAGTGTCTATTGACGAAGTCTGCTTCTGTTCCAGCAGCGTCAAAACGAGTTAATGGTGAAACTAAATAGTCGTCACGATTGTTAGTCCAAGCATTTCTAGCATTAACAAACATAGGATAATTTCTATGCTCACTAATGCTGACTGAAGACTTTTTAGACTGGACGAAAACTCTCTTTACCATATTCTGTAATCCACCCCAGTTACTAACATTCTGGTTAGTGACTGCTTGTAAGGAAGCACCTTGATTGGCGTTGAATTCGGCGAGTGTGGTGGCGGCGGCGGGTTTGAGTGTGAGCGGTGCCCCAGTTGAAGTGACGTGAATAACACGTCCAGTTAAATAGAGGTCTGCTGTTTCTAACATTCTGTCTTGTGCTGAAATGGCGAATTTTATATTGGCGTTACCTTTTACATTTGAAAAACCACCAGTTATAACATTAGCGGCAGATTGAGTTGCTTGGTCGTTGAGGGGGGGGACTGAAAAATAGACTTTACTTACGGGCATTTTTGTGATAAAATTAAGGGATATAATTATTTTAAAAAAAAACTGAAAATTATTTGTAGTAGTATTCTACTAATGAAATATTTTAATGATAATGATTTTTTAGGTGATTGCTGTATTCTACAATCCTTTTTAGAAGAAATGCGATTTTATTCGGGAAGTGAAAGGTTAAGAGTTCTAAAACATTCTAATAATTCTGGAAATATAGGTTCTATGCTTTATGGTTACACTTGGAAGGGGTATTTGTCGCCCACTAAAAAACGGACTGCTGCCCCTTGGAAAGGTCTTTTTGAAACTAAGTGTATGGACTTATATCCCGAATTCGGTGAAGTTGCTCGTGAATTCGCTGACTTATATTTTCCCACTTTTAAGTGGTGTAACCTACAATTAAATAAAAACTTCCCCATACCGCCCCATTTTGATTCTACGAATGTAGGCACGTCAATTATAATTGGACTTGGTGACTATAGAGGGGGAAAATTGTTTGTGGATTTCGCTGAAGACGGGGGTATTCGTGAGTTTGATATAAGGGGTGAAATGGTTAAGTTTGACGGGTCTAAATATCGCCACTGGGTCAGCGATATAGAAGGTGACCGCTACAGCGTTGTCTTTTTTAATAATAGCGTGATTGAAAAGAAAATGACTGCCTACAATTCTGTTTCTGCGTCTGGTGTTAATAATGCCGACGCTGTTCCATAATCCGCTCTCACTCTCTCTGCTGGTGCTGCTGACCCCGCGTCACTTGCCGCCGCTCTTCTTCGTTCTGCCCTTTTTGCTGCCGCTGGTGGTCGGGGTGGATTTGCCCGTTCTTGTGCTATTTGCCGTTCCATATCGGGGTCGGGTCTGCCGCCGAATCTTTGTAAAATTTTTAGTTGCCCTTCTATTTCAGCGTTTATATGCTGAATGTTCTGTCTTATTTCTACTTGTTTTCTTGGACTTCTTCCTAATGCGACCTCTCTACCTTGTTCTTTTGCCCGTGCTGACTTTAATTGTTCTAGTCTTGCTTGTGCTGCTTGTCGTTGGTCTATTGTAAGTTTGTTTGACCGATAGACTTGTCCTTCTCGGCGTTCTGCCCCAGAAGATTCGGGTTGTGGTTCTTCGCCTTGAGTCATTTTTGGTGCTACTGATTGTTGTTCTCGTTGTTGTTGTCCTACGTTACCCGTTTCTTGGACTACTGCGAGTGCTGCCCCGACTTCTTGAAGTCGTAGTGTTTCGTCCTCTGCTGGTTCGTCTTCTGCGTCGGGGTTAAGTCCGCCTTGTGGTAATGCGGGTGGTATATTTTGTAGTGCTTCGTCTATCGCTTGTTGAATAATCGCTTGTTGTGCCGCTGCTAATTCGTCGTCGTCAATTCCCGTGCCGCCAGTATTCTGTTCGCCGTGTATATTGGAAATATCTATCCGTGTGTTTGTCTGTGCTACGTTCGGGTCTGTGTGACTTGCGACCATATTTCCTATAACTGACCCGACTTGTTCGCTCTTTATATTAAGACTCTCATTTGCTATGAAGTTCGTTGGTTTAGGGACTGGTAATGTTATTCGTATTAAAATAGTTGAATTTTTCTCTAATGTTACGTCAGTCATATCGGGGTTAAGTATTTTAATGTTCAGTTCGTTAATGCTCTTTGGATTTGATAAGGTGTGTGTAAGTATATTTCTGTCCGCCATATAATCTTGGTTACTCAGCGAAGATTTTGGAATTAAATCTAATAATCCGTCTGTCTGTTGATTTTTAAGTATATCGTTGCCTTCTACTAAGTTACTGGTAATCAGTAAATATCCGTTCTCACTCAGCGTCGGTAACCTACTTGCTGCGAGTGGTTTGCCTTTGGTTAAGACTGGTATCATAACTGCCCCCGTGTAAAAAGACGCCTTGAATGGTGCGACGCAAAAATTCCCCCCACCAGCGGTATTATTGCTGTAAGTAAATTCGGGTATATTCTGTCCCATTAAGTTGAAGAATTGACTATCACTCACGGCGGGTAACGCCCCACGAATTAAGTTGTTAGGGTCGGGTGTTGGCGGGTCTGTTGCCCCAGCGGGTAACTTGGCGATTGCGACTGGATTGAATATAGTTGAAATTGTCGGTATAATGCTAATATCTACTGCTTGACTTGTTGTAAATCCTACAAGATTCACCGAGTTGCCGTATTGAAAAACCCGCTGTGTTCCACCGCCGCCGTTGTGCTTGTCTGCTTGTATATCGTTGTATTGAAATCCCATTCTCGCCCATATCGTCCCTTCCCACGCCGCTGCTGCTGCGTCGTAAGTTGTAAAAAAACTTCCAAATTGCCTATAACTCTCGCACCTAAGTTTCTGTTCTAGTGTTAAAGCATTATTTTGATAACCAAAGTTCCCCTTATTGTCCCCTTCCCTTTGTGCTGTTTCCAACGCCCAATTATAGACCATAATCCCACTTATAGACCCCATAACAGCGTTAATGCTGTCTAAGACATTATCACTCATAGCGGCGGCGTTACTAACTGGTGATTTCACATAGACACATTCTTGACCCGCGTTGTCCAGCGAAGTGCCGAATCTGTCGCTCGTCGGTATTTTGCGAGGTTGGTGTAAATAATTCATAGTGTATGCCGACATTTGTGTATCGTATGCTATGTTAAATCCAGTTGTTCCAAAAGCAATCCCATTCTTGAATATATCTAGTGTTTCGGGTGAAAACCCTATGTTTCTCGTGGAAGGTGTGCTAGGGTCATTAACGTATATGTTACGCTTTTCCCAACCTATAAAATATTTTTTAAGACCACTTGTTCCCACGCAGACTTCGGCGAAAGAGCAACCAGCAGTAACGTTTCCCGCCCCAAAACCCCCCGCTTGTGCGTTGCCTTTCAATATATCATTCGTATTCCCAGTAACAGCGACTACAGAGCAAATTCCGCCTTTTGGTTGTCCTACTCTAGTGTCTGTAAAATCTAATGCCCCTATTTGTGTGTCGCTGAGTCTTGTTAAAGCAGCGAGTTCCGCTGCGTCGCCAGCGAAAACCTTATTCCACCTACTCGCTGATTCTGCGATAAAATTTCTAGTTGTTTGTGAGTTCTGTAAATAACCATAAAATTGCTGATTTTCCTTTTGATAGTCGTAAAAATCTTGTGTTAAATCCGTAGGCAATTTTTTCAAGTTAATTTGATTGGTTATTAAAAGGGCGAGTTTGTTTATAGAATAGACACCAGCAGCGATTTTAATCTTCGCTTTCCCACACATAGGCACTAAGGTCTTTGTCCCGTCAGTCCAATTAACTTCCCCCGCCAAAGGCATTATAACTTCGCTGTATCCCGAATCATTTTGCTCTAAATTATCTGTTGGTTGAAATGTTTCACCTACGAATTCAGCACCAGCATTATGTCTGCTTGTTGTTTCTATATTCAAGTTATAAGCGACATTATCGGTATTAGCGAACATAGCACTAGCAGTAGGGGTAGGATAGTTTGTATCTACGCCATAATATTGGAAGCAAATAGTTTCTTCAATATCTTCACCAATCTCAATAGAAGCACCAGTTATCCCCTTTAAATTAATAATGCTGCTCTGTAGTCCTATTTCAGTCCCAGTAGGTAACTCTAATGTTTGAGGTAGTTTATATGTAAATCTATTGTTTTTGCTATTCACGTTAATAGAGTTTCTCACGTTAGCGTCTATGTAAAATGTATTAGACATTATATAAATCTAATGGATATAATAATATCACCCGTTTAAATGAAAAGAAAATGTCTGCCGTTTTTTGCCCCGAAAAAGACAAAGTCCATATAAAAAGTGAGTTTTCTCTTAGAGTTTATGTTTTTGAGGGCAAAATTTGACGGACTTTATTGGGGTTTCCCTAAAGCACTTCTTCTAAAATTTGCTGGTAAAAAGGACATTTTTCCCGCTGCTTCTGCTCGGCGTTTCTCTATTAATTTCTGTGCTTCTTCGCTGTGTGTTCCAGCACCACCAATCGTAGCAATCTCTACTTTTCGTATTCCTTGCTTCAGCGTTTCGTATAATGGTAATTGTGTGTTTAGGTGGCAGTCCTTCGCTTTTCTCACTTTGCCCCCAGCAACCGCCGACACGTGTTCTATTTCCCCAGCAATAGACGTAGGGTTTAACTTAACTTCCCCTTCAATCACGAGGTTTGTAAAAAATCTATCACTAAAAATATCTGCTTTCTGTTTGGAAAATCGTTCCATTAAAAATCCCATTTTCTCTCTTGGGATATATATCATAAAATTCCCGACTATATAGTGTAACTTACCTTTCTGTTTCAGTATTTTCTTGTAACCAAACCAAGTTATTTCCTTCACTTCGCCGTATTCTCTATACCAGTCGTCAAAAGTGTAACCTTTCTTGAGGCATAAATCGCCTTCTGCTAGAAAAAATCCCTTTGCTGCTGGGTATTTCATAAAATATTTTTCCATTTTCGGCATAGTTATATCTTTAATGTGTCTAAATGGTGCTTGATTCGCTTTAATAGGTTTCTCTTGCTTACGGACTTGCTCGGGTGATTCAAATGCCGTCGGTGGTCTGCCTTTAATATTAAATTTGTCGCCAGTAATAGGCATAACGTAAAATCCAGCGTCTTCGGTGTTCTTCTTTGCTAAAAAGACTTCGGGCGGTGGGACTAACTGGTCAGTTAAATAGGTTACTAAATCAATAGGGTATTCCTTCGCTAAATCTCGGGGGACAACTAATCTCTGTCGTAATGGTATAGGTTTTTGTAGGGACATTCTTATAAAATATTGGGGGATTTTAATTGCCTAGTTTGTTTTTGTAATATTTTTTCGTGTGTTCTATATAACTATGTAGTTTGTGTTTCAGTTTATCGCCGTCCATTATATCTTCCTCACTCACGTTTGATAGAATGCGGTTTATCGTATCAAATTGAGCGACAGACTCGCATTTCCCTAGTATTTCGGTTTTTTTATCGTTATATTTTTTGTATTTTCGGTCGTATTCCATTTTACGGACTTTTTCCCTTGCTAATTCTTGCTGGGATAGTTTCTCTTTTTTCCCTTGCTTATTTCTTGCTTCTACTGCTGCTGCCTTTTCTATATCTTTCTGTTCTTTCTTTAATTTTTTCATAGCGACTTGTTCTGCTTCTTTCGCCTTAATAGCGTCACGCTTCGCCTTTGCCTTCATTCTTCCATTTGCGAGTGCTTCTTTCTGTTTATCAGTCAATTGCCGTTTCTTTTTCGCTGGTTTCACGAATATCTCTTCTTCTACTACTGGTTTTATATCCATTTCTACTTCGCTGTCGCTACTCATTTCTATACAATATGAATATAAAAAAATTATTAATTAATTCCCCCCTATAAATTATATATGTATAGAGTATCACAAAAATGTCCCTTATAGTCGGTGTAAATCCCAGTAACACTCTTCAAAATTGCGAAACAACTGCGGCAGGTCACTTAAAAGTAGATTTGGCGTCCTCTGGCGGTGGTGCTATTTCAGCAAACGTGGACGTGACTGGTAACTCAATCGGTCTCGCCACACAAGCGACCCTCGCTGCGAATGGTGCTATTCAAAGCGATATAAAAACAGAAGTAACCTCTATGGACTCTAAAATAACAGCGTGTAACACGGGGGCGGTAGTCGTTGCTAGTTCCGCCTTACCTACTGGTGCTTCCACAGAAGCGACAGCACTTTTAGCAGAAGCACACCTCGGCACAATAGACACTTCTACTGCTACTGCTTCTACTACCTTAACTGGTATCTCAGCAAAACTTCCCGCCGCTCTCGGTCAAGACATTATGAATGATTCACTTTCAGTAGTTATTGCTAGTAATCAGTCAGCAGTCCCAGTATCAAGTGCGGGTGCTAATGTAACTGCTTCAAGCGAATCTGCGTCCCCAACTGCTGGGACAACAACAAACTCTACTGCTGCTGATATGAATGGATTTCAGCACGTAGCAATCTTCGGCACAACAAGTAACACAACTGACCAGTTCAAAGTTCAATTCTCTAATGATAATTCTGCTTTCTTCACTAATCAAACTGCTTATGTAGGTCTTACCTCGGGGGGTAATTTCGCTATAAATCTAGATAATGTCGCCGCTAGATATGTCCGTGTATCACAAGGCAACACTACTGGTTCGGGTCAAACTCTTACAATAATCACCTCTAAAAAGTAAAAATCTCTCTATTAGTTTTCACCGAAAACTCGGGTAAAGACTTATAGACAACTCTTATATCGTGTATTGTAATCGGCACTTCCAATAGTCTCGTGGTAAAGTTCATTAATCCATTAGATATATTAGACTTTGTTAAAATTCTTCCCGAAGCGGCAGTAAATAGTAAAGGATTGTTATGCTTTTTATAATTTGCTAAATATTGTCGTAAAACACTATTAGTTATAGGGTGTCTTATTTTATAGACAATTTGCGACACCAATTTTTTATGCTTCCTCTTATTAAAAATCAGCGAAAATGTATTGCCTTGTTGTAATAGATAGACTGGTTCGTATAGGCATTCGCTTAATGGTCTATTCCTATAAAATTTTATCTGTATTAGGTGGTGTAACTTTATGGGTATTTCGTAAATTAAAATCGCCAAAAACATAAAGTTTCTAAAGTTAGTAAAACTCACGTTATTTCTCATATAGTCGGGATAATGCTCTTTTATAATTTCTCTCAGTTCAGCAAAACTGCTAATTTTTAAATAATTGTGTGGATTGTTCTTCATATCCATTAAATCACTAATCTCTTCTTGGTATTTCTCAGTAACTAACTCTGTTGTTCGTCCTTTTAGGAATTCTATTAAAAATTCTAAGGTATTCAGCGTAGTTAATGGGGAATATCTCTTTAGCAATTTCGTCACTATATCTTCGGGATTCTCTGCTATTGCTGAATTAAAACTCTCTGTTTCAAATTCGTAAAATGTATCATAGATTCTATTCATTCTTCGTAAATGGGTCAAACTTTCGTCAAACTTATAATCGCCATAGAC
>VMHT01102294.1_pt1 | contig 10230 bp, 16 predicted proteins | sample 4693611 | NCBI WGS metagenome assembly VMHT01 (sample SAMN12280063, study PRJNA550983) | marine metagenome | isolation source: seawater sampled from same location over 5 years 0.02-0.2 micron viral filtrate | place: USA: collected off the coast of southern California halfway between the port... ...
ACAAAGACAAGATGATAGAGATGAACAATTACATGAATGATTTGTTATCAAAACAAAAGGTTATGGGAAATAGCGATAAGATGAACGAAATCATTCAGTTCATTCGTGAGAGAGAATCAGTCAGTAAGAAAGAGTTGATGAGTTTTCTCAATTGGGGTAGAGGTATCAAGTTCTCACCCTATCGAAGAGCTTTAATGAACCATCCAAATATATATGATGTCGATGGAGAAGAACCTAGATATTTTTGGAAATCTGAAATCTAATAAATAAAGATATGGGAGAAGAAGAATTTTTCGATTTCGGTTTTACTGCTGTAACCGAGGAGGAGCTAGATGTTGTGCAAAAGGCCGCATCTACGGCTCAAGAATCCGAGGAAACCGCAAAGGGTGTTCAAGATAAGATTGATCGCCTGTACAACGCAATACAACCATTGCTCAACAATCTAAAAGCAAATCCAGAGAAGGAATACATCTACTGGCCCAAGCGAATGGATAAGGTCGAGCAATTTGAAACATACCTACAGAAAATATATAAATCATGATTATAGAAATACTGATATTCATCGCTGGTGTTATCGGTGGTGCATTGATCACCCTAAACAATACTCGTAAAGTTCGTGCTATCGCCGATAAGTTGGAAGAAGAAGCAGAAGAACTTCGTCAGAAGGTTGAGAAGGAAGTCAAGAGCCGTCGCAAGAAGCCCGTGAAAAGAAAGACCAAGAAGGTTCTAACAAGTCCTCCTCGCGTATAATCTTTAATAGTAAAGACTCTGCCCCGTTTAGATTCGTCTGAACGGGGTTTTTTTATAAATAGACATAGATTATTATGGATTTTTTAACATTAGTTTCTGAAGTTGGATTCCCTATTGCGGGAGCATTAGCGGCAGGTGGATTTGTGTTTCTTACACTCAAATTCATCCTTGCAGGTGTTACCGGAAGTGTTACTACACTTAAAAACATCATAGGACAACTAGACAATCGTGTTCAAACAATGAATAATGATCTCATCAAGATCGACGCTCTTCTGAGTTATGTTCTTGGTGTAAAGGCAAACATTGATCGTATTGCTGCAAATGAAGGAAAGGAAGATGCAAGGAGAGATTAATGGATATATCACAAGCAATTAAAGACTTTGGTTTTCCTATCATTGCGGCTATGGGAATGGGTTACTTCATTTTCTTCATATGGAAATGGGTGACAGAAACAATCAATCCCGTTATTGGTGAAACAATGGGGACTCTGATTAAGTTGGTGGATCGTGTTCGAATGTTAGACAACGATATGATTCGAATGAATATGAAACTATCAATGGTGCTTGAAAACAAAGGAGTTTTGGATAAATCCCTTACAAAGGAACAAAAAGAGGTTCTGAACGATCTGATAAGTCGATATCAGTCAAAAAATCAAACATTTAACAGTACAGGAAAATGAAATATTTAACAATTATTCTTTTTATTACAACACTACACGGAAGTGAGTTCGTACATGTGTTTAAGAACCCAGCCTTCTCGGGTGTTGGATATGCTCAACACGTCATCACCATTGAAAATCAAGAGTTCACTCGTCGTGAGTCAAAGAGAAAAGCAGCCGAGGCCGCTCTTGCAAAGGCAGTAAGAGATGCAGAGAATACTAACCTTTCCAAGTTTATGAACAATCTTGAGTCACGAGTCTATGCAACTCTTTCCGCAAAGTTGGTTGAGACAATGTTTGGATCGGACACAGCGGATGCACAGAACTCCGGAATCATTTCATTTGAAGGTAATACGATATCGTATCAGAAATTGATTGATACGATTCAACTCACGGTACAGGATGTCGAAGGAACAACCACTATTGTTGATATTCCAATCGCAGGCATTGTGATACCAACAGCTGGTGGAGGTTAATGAGATATCTTTGTATACTATTATTATTATTTACATCATGTGCAACAATTGAAAAACGAACCTTTCCTAGTGAGAGGCCACACGAGTTCTCCGAGAGAAGGAATCAGAACGAGCTAAGATCCATCGATCCTCCAAAGAGAGAAGAACCGCTAGTGGTTGCGGTCTACTCCTTTCGCGATCTCACTGGCCAAAAGAAGAGTAGTGATATGGGAATGTCACTCTCTACCATCGTCACACAAGGTGCTGAGAGTTATCTGATCAAGTCTCTGAAGGAGGCTGGGAATGGTACTTGGTTTCGGGTGGTAGAACGAATCGGCATTGACAACCTTGTTCGCGAGAGACAGATCATTCTATCTGAAAGACAGAAGGCGAACGCTCCCGATATTCTTGCGCCAATGCTCTTTGCGGGGGTCATTATGGAAGGTGGTATTGTCGGTTACGAAACGAACTACGAGTCCGGTGGTGAAGGTGCAAGGTATCTTGGAATAGGTGCAAGTACAGAGTATCGCCGTGACAAGGTAATTATTTCACTTAGAATGGTATCAGTTTCAACCGGAGAGATATTGATCTCGGTGCTGGTAGAGAAAGACATACTTTCGGTAAGAAGAGGCATAGATTCGTTTGTCATATTTGACATAACGTCAAGAGCTCTGGAGACTGAAATCGGAATGGCCAAGAATGAATCAATCAATAAGGCTGTTAAACTTGCAATCAATGAAGGTATCCTTATACTTATCGAAGATGGCAAAAAATTAGGGTACTTTGAATAACAGTATCGTATAAATAGACAAAGAAAGGTAAACTATGAAAAAGGTCATAACAACTATGGTGACTTTTGTCATGTTCTTATTTTATGCTAACGCGAATGAAATATATATTAAACAGGTATCGGGAACAAGCACTTCCGTTACAATAACACAGTCAGGAACAGGTAATAAGGTTGGAGACTCCACAGCACAAACTCCAACCGTAGATATTGACGGGAGCAGTCAAACCATAATAATAGATCAAAACGGGAGTAATAATGCCCTAACTGGTTATCTCAAGGGTGCAAACTCTGACTATACCATTGATCTCACAGGCTCTTCAAACACGCAAGCAATCAACCTCAACGCAACATCATCGGTATTCGATTTTGATGTTACGGGTAGTTCAAACGAGCTAATATTCAATGCTGGAGCATCTTCGGTGATTGATAATTTAGATTTCGATGCGTTAATCGTGGGAGATTCCAACGAATTTGATATCGATATTCTCGGTGACGATGTTGTTGACGATCTTGATATTGATGGAGACTCTAATGATATAACCATTGATCAGGCCGCATTTACTGCCGGTATAAGCAATGGTCATATGATCACGCTTGATGTGACAGGTGATTCTAATACGATCACACTTGATCAACAGGCGACTACTGCTCAGAACATCATTGAGTTAGAGATCAATGGAAGTTCGGGTACGTGGAGCGTTACGCAACAGTAATTTTATTTTTTCTTCTTTCGACCGCAGTATTTGGTAAAACTATCGGAGAAGTCACCTACCTCAAAGGTGATGGTCTGCTGAGTCGATTGAAGGAGGAATATGATCTCGCTGAGAAGTTAGGTGTAGAGTCAAACGATCTCATCGAAACCGCCCGAGGCCTGACTAACATTACCTTCGAAGACAAGACTCAGGTAAGAATCAAAGAGAACTCAAAGTTAGTTATCGATGATTTCGTCTACGACACAAAACCAAAGTCGGTCAATCGTTTGGCTCTTCGAGTCGCGATTGGGACGGTTCGATACGCCAGTGGAGGTATCGCAAAGAATAACTCAAAGGATGTTGACATACAGACTCCGGTTGCGACAATCGCCGTTCGCGGTACAGAATTCTCGATGGTCGTCAATGAGATCGGAGGTTCAACAGTGATACTTCTACCGAACTTTGATGGAACGGTAGGAGAGATCGAAGTAATCACACTTGCGGGATCGGTGGTGATGAATCAACCCTTTATGGCGACTCACGTAGATAGCGCCAACAGTATTCCGACTCGACCCGTTGTGTTGGACATTACCGAAGACTTGATCTCAAATCAACTGATCGTCTCTACTCCACCCGAACTCATGGAAGCCGAGGAAGACGTTCAAAAGGCGGCGGACAACATTCTCGATATGGATTTCCTTGAGTTTAAAGAACTAGAAATCAATCAACTAGACGAGGATGAGTTAGAGTTCAACGCCTTAGATATTAATCTACTAGACTTAGATTACCTTATCAATTTATTAGATCAGATTCAATTGGTTGCGGATGCATTTGTTGTAGATACCGTAGAGAGAATTGGATTTGATAAGAAGACACAAACTTTTGGATTAGTGGATCGTAACGAGGGAACTCAAACGATTCAACGATTCGTTGGAGGAGACATATCAATCACATATCCTCTTGGCCTTGCTCCTTCCATAAATATTAATCAGTATGGGCAAGAGGCCATACTTAATTTAGGAAACGATAATGAGTTCTATATTGAACAAAATTAAATCTCCGATTGTATCACTTCTGTTAGTGACTGCGATTGGAGTAGCAAACTTCGATGTGATCGAGTCTTTTCGATTAAGATTCTTTGATCTCATCATTACGGAAGTCCCAAGAGAAGTTGAAGACAGTCAGATTGTTTCAATTGATGTTGGAGACGATACTATCGCAAGACTAGGACAATTTCCATTCCCTCGAAACGAGTATGCAGCGATCATTGAGACTCTCTATCGAAATGGTGCAGGTTTAGTGGTATTCAATATCGCTATGACTGAGCCGGATCGATTTGGTCAAGATGAGTACCTTGCAACCGCAATCGAAGGAATGCCAGTGGTTCTTCCGTATCTTGTCGGAAACTCCGATTACACGCCAGATCCTATTGGAGTGTCGATGATCGGAGATGTGGATCCAAACGATGTAGTGCCAAGTTTTTCTGGTATCATTCCAAACGTAGAGCCAATACAGAGTGCGGCGTTTGGTAAAGGAATATCAGTGACTATGCCGGAGTTGGATGGAGTGGTTCGAAGATTACCGATGGTCATATCGGTCAACGATGAACTCTATCCTTCTATCGTACTTGAAACACTTCGAGTCGCATCAGGAGATCCTTCTTTTCAAATCAAAACAAACGTTGGAGGAGTAGAAGCAGTTCGTATACCAAGTTTCTCTACCATCGAAACAGACCCTTTGAGTCGTGTTTGGATCGACTGGAAACAATCCGTTGAGTCTATCAACTTCGAGGATGTCAAAGACGGAGTTCTGAATGGCCGTATCGCAATCGTTGGTATGACTGCGGGTGGTATCACGAATCCAGTCGCTAGCGCCCTTGGAGAAGTCTTTCCGCATCACGTACAGTCTATGGCACTCTCTACTGCGATCAGTGGAACTAACATCTCACGGCCAGACTGGATGTATCCTGCTGAGATTGGAGGAATGATTCTTCTCACACTTCTTTGTCTGATTGTTTCTCGCTACTGGACTCACGGATATGTCTTTCCGATAGTTCTTGGTGCGATCTCAGGTTTAGGAGTGGTTTATGTTTTCCTTGAAGAACAACTATTGATCGATACGGTCTTTCCTCTTCTTGGACTCTCAGCGGTGGTAGGACACAACTATGTGGTCAAGTTTTTGACAGAACTGAAACTCAAACTTCAGATCAAAAAGCAGTTTGGTACTTATCTCTCACCCGCATTGGTTGAGAAACTTCAAAAGAATCCAGAACTTCTGCGACTTGGTGGTGAAACAAGAGAACTATCGATACTCTTTACGGACGTAAGAGGCTTCACGGCGATCTCAGAACACTATGGAGAGGATGTACAGGGGTTGACAACGATAATGAATCGGTATATGACTGCAATGACTGAACCGATTCTCAATAACGAAGGAACACTGGACAAGTATATCGGTGACGCACAGATGGCGTTTTGGAACGCTCCCTTGGATCAGATTGATCATGCTATGCGATCAGTAACTACTGCACAAGAGATGCTCGAAAGGTTGGATCGTTTTAACGACGAGATCACAGCCGAAGAAATACCGGCGTTTGGTATGGGTATTGGAATCAACACCGGAAGTGTGGTAGTCGGTAATATGGGATCGGATCAAAGGTTCGATTACACTTGTCTTGGTGATAGCGTAAACCTTGGTGCTAGACTTGAAGGTCAAACAAAGAACTATGGTGTTCGACTTCTTCTTGGAGAGAATACCGCCGAGAAAGTAAGAGGGTTTGTAAGTCTTATGGAACTTGATTGCATTGCGGTCAAGGGAAAGACCAAAGGAGTTCGAGTCTACACGATTGGTAAGACAACCGAGGCTCACGTCTTACTTCTTAAATATTACTATGCGGGTAAGTGGAAAGCGGCACTTGAACTTATCAACTGGTGCATTAAGGAGACTGAACACTACGAAGAATACTATCGAATTATGGAGAAGAAACTTCGATCAGGTTGCCCCGACAATTGGGATGGAGTGAATCGATTAACATCTAAATAAATTATATCTTTGTAATGAAAAAGGCACTTATCACCGGAATCACCGGACAGGATGGATCGTATCTAGCAGAAATCCTTCTCGAAAGAGGGTATGAAGTTCACGGAATAATCCGAAGATCATCATCATTCAACACTTCGAGAATCGATCACCTATACGCGGATCCTCATACCGCGAACTCTCGTTTACACCTACACTACGGAGATCTTGCTGACTCCGTACAAATGGTGAAGTTGATCTATAACTTACAACCAGATGAAGTTTACAATCTAGGCGCTCAAAGCCATGTACGAGTTTCCTTTGACATTCCAGAATATACTGGAGATGTAGTGGGAGTTGCGGGTATTAGAATCCTTGAGGCTATTCGAGAATCGGGTATGGCAAAGAAGACACGATTCTACCAAGCGTCATCTTCTGAAATGTTTGGTAAGGTGCAGGAAATACCACAGACAGAAACAACTCCATTCTGGCCGCGAAGTCCTTACGCTTGTGCAAAGGTTTATGCCTACTGGCTTACAGTCAATTACCGAGAATCCTATAATATGCATGCAAGTAATGGTATTCTGTTCAACCACGAATCGCCTCGTCGAGGTGAGACATTTGTGACTCGTAAGATTACTCGTGCCGCAACTCGCATCAAGATGGGACTTCAAGATAAACTTTACTTGGGAAATTTAGATGCCAAACGAGATTGGGGTTACGCAAAGGAATATTGTGAAGGTATGTATCTTATGTTGCAACAGGACAATCCGGACGATTATGTCTTGGCGACCAATGATACTCATTCAGTCAAAGAGTTTTGTCAGGAGACCTTTTCCCAGTTGGATATGGACTTCGAAGAATTCGTTGAGTACGACAAACGATACGAACGACCAGCGGATGTCGAACTTCTTATCGGAGATCCCACAAAGGCAAAGAAGCAACTTGATTGGGAACCTAAGACAGACTTCAAGGGTCTTGTGAAACTTATGGTTGAAGCCGACCTAGTGTTAGCGAAGAAAGAATTTGCAATTGAAAACGCAAAATAAACTTGACTCCAAAAACGATCTATGTTATAAATACTCCTGAACACTTCCAACAGGGAGTTCTAACAATGGAGAATAAAGTAAATGATAACAATCGCAATCCTCACACTGGTTGCACTTGGAACACTTCTTTTACAGGAGTTTAACTACCAAAAGTAAAATAGAAAATAACGAAGGGGAGTAACGAAAGTTGCTCCCCTTTTAAATTAGGACACCGGAATTCTAAACTCCGAGAAGTCATTGACGATACCATCAATAAGACGATCCTGTTTAAACAACTTTAAGATTTCCTGATGTTCGTAATCAGAAGTGGGCCATTCCTGATAATAGCCCGGCAACATAAAAACCGTATAACTCTGATCGCGTTCTACCTTTCGACGAATTACCAACATAACTCAAAGCGTTATATTCCAAGTTATTCTTGAAGACAACTGTTTCTGATTCTCTGGTGTTATTCGATCAACAACAATAGATGGTGCGTATAGTGCTTCAGGTTCGATTCTCAATCCATTCTCAATACCGACCGGAAGAATGTCATCGATGTAATCCATTGCTCCTCTTGGTTTGAGCCACTTGTAGTAGAGATCGACATTATGAGTCTCGATCAATACATCCATGTAAAGTTTGTGTTTGGCGAAGTGTGTCAGCTCTCGAAAGGAGAGAATACTAGTCGGTGGGTTCGTTACTGACGCTCGAACTATCAACCGCATTACTTTCCTCCGGCACTTGGTGTGAAGTAGAATCCAATGATCGCTGCCAGAGTGGTGATGCTGACAAGAGAGATGTGGCCAGTCGTGATCGTAGTTGTGATTTCATTTTGGGCGGGGATATCAATAAGTCCCCAGATGAACTTGTATCCTGTTTTGGACTCGGGGGGAGTGAAGGTGACGAGGTGGACTGTTGGCCAGAGGGTGCAAAGTACCGAGATGACGAAAAAGTTGCACATCCCGATAACAGCAAGGAAACGACGAGTAGCACGAGTAAACATCGCAGTTTCTTTATCGGGTTCACCGAAGAGGTTCTTTTGTAGATCTGCATTTGCTCTTGATACCGCAAGTTCTCTTGCTAGTTCCCTTTTTTCTGCTGCCGCCTTCTTTTCAGCACTTGCGGCGACAATTCCACCAACCATTTTGAGGATCGACCCCATTCCAGTGGCGCCAAGTGTCGATACGAGCATTGTAATAAGTCCAAACATAACATTTATTTCTATTTAGTCTTGACAGTTTTTTTAAAAAAGGGTATAATTCTTTCAATCAAACAAATCCAGCCATGATCAACCTATCAAGACCTTTTAAATAATGATAGTATTTATTCGATTCTTTTACTTGTTTTTTACACAATTAGGTGTTGACAAACGACAATTCTTATCATAGAATACTTGTATGAAAAATGGTTATGATGTAGTAATAATAGATGGTCAATGGTACGCCATAGAAGAAGTTGATGGAGATTCCGTTTGGGTTTCCAATGATGATGGAGCTGAGTTTGAGTTTCCTGCCAGTGTGCTTAAAGAGAACACTCTTTTCACCCATAGTAAGTAAAGTTAGTTTTACATGTTTTTTACACGATATCGCCTTGACATTGGAATAAAACAAGTCATAATGTGGGTATAGTTATGAGAAAAACAAAAACAATCAGTGTCGCCCATGTGGTAGAATCGTTTGAAAGAAGGTTAGAGGATTCTTTGACATCAGTTTTGACTCTAATCGGTAAAGTTTTATTTGGATAAATTATGAGAAAAAGAAAAACAATTGAAGTCGCCGAGTTGCGAGAAACACTTAACAAGATGTTAGAGAATGTGGGTCAATTAGAAACCCATCCTAATCGGTACACAAATCGTGACGAGAATGGACTTGAAACTCCGAAGACACCTGCCGATTTTTATCGGATGGGAGTTATCAACGTTCTTGAGTCGGTTTTACACGGCACCGGAAATTATCGCGGGTTTGGGTATGACACCGAAAAGAACTCTCCGTTGGCCTCGACACCAATGAAACGTTATTACTACTAAACTTTACAAGTTTTTTACACAATATCGCCTTGACTTTCGTTTCAAAACCTCTATATTAGAGTTATAAATTATGAGTAATCCAGAAAAAAATCCTGTTTCAAAGATGAAAATCGACAACCTTGAGATTGTCAGTGACGGAAGTGTTCCGTCTGACTACCTCGATTTTGAACCAATCGCTCCTGACGAGTCTGATATCGCCGAAGAGCTCGGTTTGTTGGGGACTTACATAGACTTCTAATTAAATGACTGACGAAACAATAATCGAAGCTCTTCGCATTGCAGCGGAATCAGAAAAGAACCTAGCACTAAAAATGCTACTTGAGATTGCCGCCGGGAGACTGGAGAAGTTATCATGACATTCCCACCTTTCCCCTTTTACTTTTTTTCATAACGCATGGGGCGAGAGAGTTTTTTGGTTCTTTTATGTTTCTCTCTCGCTCCTTTTACTTTCTTTTTACAAATTAAGACTTGACTTTCGACTAAATTCTGACATACTGTTTTATAGATGATGAAAACAATACTAATTACAGCCTCTTTCATTTCTGCCCTTCTTGCGATTACCGGAGAAGGTTCTCAGTCAAAGATTCGGTTCTCCGATGAGATTGTTGCCGCGACTCTTATTCTTGAAGCGGGTGGTGAGTATCACGATGGTGCAATGGAAGCGGTCAACGAAATCATTGTGAATCGTGCCGCGAAACGAAATCTTTCTGAAGCGATGGTATGTCTTCAGAAGTATCAGTTCTCTTGCTGGAACGATAAGGACGCTCAGGCCGGTATTAGTAAGGCGATGAAACATCCTCGTTGGGGTGA
>VMHT01034175.1_pt1 | contig 10229 bp, 25 predicted proteins | sample 4693611 | NCBI WGS metagenome assembly VMHT01 (sample SAMN12280063, study PRJNA550983) | marine metagenome | isolation source: seawater sampled from same location over 5 years 0.02-0.2 micron viral filtrate | place: USA: collected off the coast of southern California halfway between the port... ...
TAACATAAGTTTAAGTTTTTCTATCTCTATTTCTAAGTCGTGAACTCTTGCAACCGTATCTTGTACAGATTTGGGTGGTTGAAACTCATCAATCCAGTTGTCGTTCTCCTCAACTTCTTCCATTGTTAATTCAAGATTATGCTCAAGAAAACTAATGCGTTCTGTTAGCCCAAAATAAACCCAAACGCTGACCGCCGTAAAAGCAATCATACTGATAAGGTTTCTTAAAGGGATAGTGATTTCACTTGCTTCATTAAGTTTTGTAGCGGCTTGTTTCATTTTGATTCACTCCCGCACCATACAGCAAAAGCACCAGTAGCCGCTCCGACTATGGTGCTAACAAATGCCGTTTGTTGTGTCGTTGCTGCTGCGCCAAGGCTCATAAACCAATCGCATACGTTCCAAGCCATTATGGTAAATGCAAGCATCATACAGCGTGGAATTATCTTATATTCAAGTAGTTTCTGGCTCATTAGCTAGGTCTCTCATACGTTCAACTAACCGCTTGGCGCGATTCGGAACCTGAGTATACCATTTGCTGTCAACCATTTCATCTGCTGCCTTATGCCAGTTACGAGCATCGACACCAGCTTTCATACCGACAAAACGAGACAGGCGAGGGTAGCCTAGATTGAAGCACATATTGGCTACAATATGCTGGCACTCTTCTGGCAGTTCATCGAAGTCATCGTACAACCGACGGCAGTCTTCAATCGTCACCAGGATGTCCAGATTAAACGCCTGATGCACCCTGTCTTTGCTTACAGGTGTGCCAATATCCATCTTATGCTCTGGGTCATCTTCAGTCACCAAGTGACCGATTCCGAAAGTTTTTAGTGCTAAGTGGTCGAGATACAGCTTAAACTCACACCCCTCATCAGCAACTATTTCGTCACGCAGTTTGTCGAGTTTCATTTTCATCCTCGTGTTCTCCCTGCATTAGCTTAGACGCAGTAACGCCAAGCTGGTACAGAGCTTCTGTCAGAGTGTTTTCACTAGCCTTGCCACGACCAGTCATAAATACCTCACAAGCCTCGCCTGTATGCGGGTGAAAGCTAACTGTTACTGCTAAACCTGCACCGATATCTGTTGTTACGCAAGGCCGTCTGTTAGGTAAGTTCATTCTGTAACTCCTCAATTGTTTTCTGCCAAGAATCTTCTTCTAGGTCTGGATTGTCGAAAAAAGAAGGCTTGCGATTCATACGCTTTATTTTAATAGATGTTACCGGCAGAAAGAATACTGCTCTTTGCTCAACCGACACGAGTGCTATTATGTCAAAATCTGACCTTTTTGGTAAGCGTTTATCGCCACCAATCGACACGTTAAATTCTAATCTGTATTTATTTCCTCGACTAAGTTGACAAGATTTAACTTGTACTAAAAACCTTTGTCCGGTGTCTCTGTTCCAAGCAACTAAGTCAACTGAATCTTGGCTGGCTAAAGCGACACCCCAGCCACGTTGCAATATAGATGCCGCCGCTAAATACTCAGCAACTAGACCAGCGGTACTGTTGCTTAGTCTTACTGACGCGATGTGTTTATTTCCCATTAGTCTCCGCAACGTCTATAAGACGCTCCAAGTACCAACTAGCCTTACGCAAGTCTTGCGGCGGGTTTTCTTTATGCTCATAACGCCATATGTACTTGATGATTGAGCCTTGCAGGTAATACTTATAGCCATCACCTAGCGCAGCTTTGATTGCGTCAATGCACTCCACCTCACCATTCTTATAGTGAGGCGGGTGGTTTACCAGGTCGCTCATTAGGCTACAAGCTGCTTAATTTTAGCTATGTTTCTATTCAGCTTTGTTGCGCCTCTACCTCGCTTTGCCAGCTTCTCAGCGGCGTACCAGACAGTCGTATGGTCACGCTGCATTTCTCTTCCTATCTCCGGCAAACTCATCGTGGTCATCTCACGAGCCATATACATAGCAAGATGTCTAGCTTGGACGTATTCCCTTACTCTGCGCTTAGACAGCATCTGTATGCGGGTAACACCTGTCACCTCTATTGTTGCATTGATAATCTTATCAAAGTCAGAGGTTGTCGAAATCGGCTCCGTAGTCGTGCCGAACAGCGTTTTCAAAATTCTTACTAAAACATTCATATCCACAAAACTCCTTTTTTGCGCCATTAACTATGGCTGGTGTGGTCATCCAATCGAACTGTTTGTCGCAGAAACTGCACTTGCTCATTCTTGAACTGACAATGTTCTTAGGTTTTTTTCTCTTCCACATAGCTTCCCTTTATTGGGTCGATAGGCTGACGAACGAGGTGTGAACCGCCAGCCTATCTAGGTTAGACACTAAAACGGAATAGTGTCATCCATCTGGTTGTTTGCACCGTTGTTCGATGGTGCTGCCTTGCGGCTGCCGTCATCCTCTTCAACCACAAAGGACAAGAAGTCGTTGCCCTTCTGACTGGTTTTGTTCCAAGCAGAGATGCGGTACTTGGTGCCGTCAATCTCCATACTGCCTGTCATATCAGGACGTTTCGGGTTGTCACCCTTGTCATTCGGGAACAGTACGCCCCTCAAATTGTTGTCGTAATCAGCCATTAGCTGCTAACTCCTTCTTACGTTTTGTAAATGCACTATTGTGCTGTCCTGCCGCTGGCCCCAACCGGCTATACAGTTTTTTCAGTGATTCAACATCGGGAGCCAATGCAATCTCCTGCTCTACAGTGAGAGGTGACGCAATCTTCTTTGGTGCTGGTGTGTCTGACTTAATATTCGGAGACTCAGCCATAGCCGTTGGCGATTCCATCGGCATATCCTCACCAGCATAGATGTAGCAACCAAGGCCAAGAGCCGCGATTGCTTTTACCATACAGCGTTGTAGTGAAGCGTTAACCTCAAAGCTGTTAGGGTTCTTGATAGGCCGGTTAGCGTGGTTCAGAACAGGCATAATCTCTGTAGCTGATTCCAGAGCCGTGATGCTGTCAGCATTGTTCTCCGGCATAATCTTGATGGTGACGGTCACATACGCATTTCCATCTGCATCCATCATATAAGGCAGGTTGTTGCCGTTTACTTGAAACAGATGCTTGGTGTACTGCGCTGTCGGATAGTGCTGCTTTAAAATGCTCCAAGCCCACGCCCAAGACAAATAGGTGAATCCGTTTTTCTTCTCAACGTGCTTTGAACAATCAATAGCACTCAATGTGTTCCATACGTTAGACATTGCTCCATAACTCCTTTGCTTCACTTACGAACTGGTGGCTCCAATAGAACGGATGATTAAAGTCCGGCTCCATCAGACCTGCTAATGTTTTCGGGTCAGTGCTGACTGCCAGTAGGTTCTGGCGGGTAATGGCCTTGCGTCTGATTTCCTCAATAGCAAAGTTCAATACATCCTCAGACATCTTCTCGCAGTTATCTGGGTTGTAGATGACACCCTCAACCGATGACACATACGCAATGTTAGGTGTAGCACCAGTGGCCTTCCAATAGACTGCCGCTTGCAGGATATGCTCCCACGCTGGCTCTTTAGGTAATGATGCCTTAGTCCAGCTTCTTGTGCCGTCCTTCTTAACCATACCCTGACGCGGTGCCTTGGTCTTTATCTCAGCCAGTGACCCATCTTTGAACAGGTCAACAAAACCCATAACAGGCACCAGTACGCCATCTAGCATCAACTCGATTTTGCGCTCTTCTTGTGCGCCACTAAATAAGGGAGATAGTAAGTCGATGCCAACGCTAGAGGCGTCTGGTATTAGTTCGCGGAACTTGTCGCGCTTGTCTTGTGATGAATTAGCCGGATGGAAATCATAGCCGGTCAATGCCTCTTCTACAGCCCCATCAATATCCTGACCGTAACACACGGCTGCTTGAATAACCTGATGAACTGCTGTACCAAATGCGGCATTCTCGCCAACGATAATCTCGCGGCGTTTATCTTTTGATAGGTAAACGTAATCGAACATCCAGTTTGCCAATGGGCGATTTAACTGGCTTGGACTGAAATGGTAAACACCTACCGATTTCATCTTATTTAATAAGTCTGTCATTCCCTAACTCCTTGGGTGCCGTGATTGGCTTGATAACTTTAATTACGAAATACTGATTGACCTGTCAACAATAATTTTATACAGATTGACATATTGTTAATTTCTATTTGTAGGAGAGTTACTTGAAACTGGCAGAACATATGATGAAACGAGGGATGACACAGGCCGACCTGGCGCGTCATCTGAATGTAACAAGAGCAACTGTAAACAATTGGATATATAGGCGCACACCGCCATCCGGGCAAAAGATGATGGAAGTCTACAAGTGGTCTGGTGGCAAGGTTGGTTTGAAAGATTGGTGCGAGGAGTTTGATAATGCCTAAGAAGTGGCACAACCAATATGGATATGGCCCGAATCCAAAAGAGGAGTGGGAAAGACACGCTGAGATGTTCAAGGATTCACCTAGCTTTGAGGATGACCCAACCGCTGCATCTGCTGACACTATCGGCAGCTACAATCAAAATAGTGTAGGCGAAACCGGCATATTGAAGGGTGATGATATGGGGGATTACGGCGGCAATGGGGAGAAACCACAGTGACAAACGGACGTAGAAAAGGAGCCAATTTTGAACGTGAACTGGCTCGTATGGCTATGGATGAACTTGGCATTGATGATGTTAAGCGAGACCTAGAGCAATATAGGGCAGGCGACCACGGCGACCTGATTGGCATTGACGGTTGGACTGTCGAGGCAAAGCGTTATGCTCACGGCGTGACACACAAAGATGAATGGTGGTCACAGGTGGAACGTGCCAGTGATGCGTCTGGTACTGAGCCGGTGCTTATCTACAAATATGACCGGCATCCGGTTAGGTGCGTTGTCCGGCTGTCGAGCATTAACGCTGACTTTGCTGGCAAGGATGACTTGGCGACTATCAGCTTTGAGACTTGGTGTATGCTGGTCAGAGAAAGCTGGGCGTGATGGAATACAATCGAAAGAACAGTGCAGACTATGAGACCGAGTTTCACTTGCAGAACGAAACCGATGTTATAGAGCGTGTCTGCAATCACATCGGGGCAGACTATAAGAAGATACCATTCACCTACCGTATGGACTTTGCGGTGCATAAGTTGGTGACAAAGAAGATATGGTTTTTTGTTGAGGTAAAGGTTCGCACCTTTGAGATGAACCGATACAAGACCAGCTTTGTGAATCTGGACAAGGCCACGGCTGCTAGAGACCTAACACGCAATACCGGCATACCCTGCTATCTAGCCGTACAATGGAAAGACCGGCTTGGAACGATTGACTTTAACGAGCAATTCACTGTGGAGTATGGCGGCAGGTTCGATAGAGGCGACAGTCAGGATGACGGCATAGTCGCTCATTTTGATGTCGATAAGTTTACTATTCTGGATATTTAAGGGGAATGAAATGAGCATAAAGGCAGTTAGCTGGGCATTCGACCAGCAGATAAAAGACCCGCTGGCAAAGCTGGTACTGATAGCGGTCGCTGACCACATCAATGAAAGCACTGGTGATGCTTGGCCTAGTGTCGAGCGTCTTGAGCAGATGACCTGCGCCAGCCGCAGCACCGTCATCCGAAAACTAAAGCTGCTTGAAACTACCGGATTCTTGCAACGAACAAAGCGGTTTAACAAGACCGATTTATACAGTTTGAACTTGGTGGGTGTCACACAGACAGGTGTCACACAGACACCCCTAGAGGTGTCACACAGACACACTAACCATAATAGAACCGTTATAATAAATAATAAGGGGAAATCTAAAAAACAGCTTTTAGTGGATTGGTCGCCTGATGACACTGACAAGCAATATGCAACCGAACTTGGCATTGACTGGAAAGAGACATTGACCGATATCACGCTCTGGAATGAGAAGAACGGCAATAAAGCGGCGTATGCGTCCTGTAGAGCATTTTGGCAGGGTTGGTTGCGGAAAGAGGCCAAAGCCCGTCCAGCACGCTTAAATCGCCAGGAATCGGCATCTCAGTGTCGGACACTAACCCATAAGCAGCAGGAATATGCAAAGAGTGCTGCTGAGAAGTTGTATTACAAATATAAGGATGAGTATTTCCGTTATGATGACATCTTGAAGGCTGTCAATGGGTTTATGCTAACCGACCAGTCTGATGATGCCTGGCGTAAGATAGGGTTAGGCTTACCGCGTCCGTTCTAATGTGTCAGACCGATGATAGATTGGTACGACTAACCAGCAATATCAATAGCTTGCAGATTCATTGTCACGATTCTGTCACAGGCAAAAGAAAAGGCCGGATGACCGGCCTGTTCTGGTGTGTCGCTTAATAGGTAAATGCTAGGGGTTTTTGTGACATAGCAGGTCTGATGCCCTTGCTAGTACACCTTCGGCATATTCGTTTAGGTCGCAGTCTCTACCCTTTAGCACGTTGTCACGGCTGATGGCTCTCAATGCGGTTGCCATTGTGCTGTAATAGCCCATCGTATCCCAGCCGGTCTTCTTGTTGTCATTGCGCCGCATTAGCGTGTGGTTATATGGCTCGATTTCGACTTTGTAATTGCTGTCGATTGTAACCGTTTGTGGCTTTGCTTTTGGCATTAGACTGAATCCCATTCAATAAGATTAGAAGCGCAGAATCCAATAAGCTGATGATAAGTGGATTCTTTCATATCGCCAGAGATTATACTGACCACAATATGACCGTGCTTGCAGACTTCGATAATAACCATAATTTCTCCCTTGCTCCACCAAGCGATAGCGTTATCGCCGGTCGTGCCGTTGGCAGCGCAATCGCCTTCTTGTTTTAGGATTGCGGTTATACCGCTGACTGCCTGCATCAGTTCCATTTTTTGGAACTGCGCCTTGCTTGGTTTCTTATATTTCTTTGGCTTTTCTTTTGTTTCAGTTTTTGACTTGATGTCTACTACGTTATCCATTGTCTTGGTTTCCCTTCATTGCTTTGATTTTTGCGACAGCGTTCTTTAACCGTTGCTGCTCTGTTTCTGGCAGCTTGTGAACCGCATCTGCCATCGCGGGTTCATCAGGATTAAATTCATCAACCCAAATGACAAATTCGATTGCGCTTGTGATTGTGTTAGCCTTCAACCGTTCGCGCTCTTTTTTACGTTCTTCGGCGTAAAATGCTTCCTCGTATCTATCCATTATTCCACCTCATTCGCTTGTAATATGTCCAAATCGTAAACTTCAAACGCATTATGATGCACGTTTGAACCGTGAATGGCGTCTTGCTGATAGTCGGCTGTTTGACGTTTCAGCAAATCCATTGCCCATTCTTTTGCGGTCTCTAAGCTATCGGCGTTAATCTCAACCGTTTGCGTTATGACCGCGCTTGTTTCAACTGAATATCTAGGCATTGTCGTTTCCCTTTCTGAATTGCATATAAAGGTCATCACATAAATCAGCTATATCGCTGCCCATAGTCGGTTCAGCTTTGCTGATATGCGCGTCTGATTCCTGTTTCGTAATGTGCTTTCCTTGCAATGCTTGCATATGCTCAATAAACGCTGGCAAGCCATCCGACATAATATCGCTCATAGCTTTGATATGTTGCTCAACCGATATGCCGTTGCGCTCAACCGATAGCCTGACCGATTTTTCAACCGATTTTGCTTTGAGATTTGGTTTCATAACTGGTTTCCCTTCTTACTATTGTCAATTCACGTTATACAATCCAACAAGGATTGCAAGCTTTTATTTTAGAATGAAGCTTGCAACGGTTGCCAATATGCAACCGGCCGAAATCGTTAGCAGTACCAGCAAGCCATCGTTGGCAAGTGATGCCGCGACCAGGGCAAGGAAAAGCGCGATAAACGCAAGCCCGCCCGATATGGTTTCACGGTTCATTGTGTGACGTCTTCAAAGAGTGGTTCACGGCTGTCGTGATAATCCCACTCGTTAGTCGCTGCGATATAGAACGAACCGCAATCGGGGCATTCTATTTGAAGCTTGTCGGCTTGCCAGTGGTGATAGCAATTGCCGCAATCGTAGTTTGTTTTTTGCATTGTCTTTCCTTTCCTATTCAGCGCGGCATTTTAAAAGGCTAAAATATTCAGATTCAAACAAGCCAGCCAATTCACGGCGCACGTTAATGTTGAACGCTTTATGCCATTTTCCATTCAACCGAAAATCCTTATGGTATTTTTGCGCGGCATTATCGGCAAAATAAAGCCATAGCTTGGCCGCTTTTTCGCTGTCATATATGCCTTTGTTGAATTTGCGCTGCAAATTGCTTTCAATGCTTTCACGTTGCTGGCGATACAAATCGCCATCGTGCAATGCGTATAAATATAAATCTTGCGTCTCTAATTCCATTGTTTTCCCTTTCGTTGCTTCGTGATAGGCTTTCGCCATATAGACGCTAGACAATCGCCTAGCGGCTATAAAGCGGCAGGGAATCCCTGCCAGCCGGTTATGCCTTTCGCTTTTGTGGTATGTTTTTAAAGCCTAGTATGGCTTGCGCTTTACGCGATACAGGCTTAATAAACTTTACGATTCGACCTTGTTTATTGCGGTATACATACATTTGTTTGTTTCCTTTCCTATGCGGCTTTACGCTTGAAATTACCAGCACCGGCACCGTGCGCGACTATGGCAATTGATTTTGGGCTTTTTGTGCTAGTACCAGCGCACAAGCCGCAAGTGATACATTGCGTTAGATATCCTGCTTCTTTGCTGGCAGGGCATAAAATTTCCTTGCCGGTTATAAGGCTTTCAATGCGGTCAATAACGCGGAATGTTCTATGGCCTTTGTTCCAAGCTTCTTGTGCTTCTGCTTCGCTATCAGCGGATTGCATATATATTGCAGCGTCAAAACTTGCGGTATCAATGCCGCTTTGGTGGCTGTAAGCGGTATGGCCTTTGGCCTTGCTGATAAGGCTATCCCATATATATGACGGAACCGCTGCGCCATCGCCATAGGTACCAATGCGAACCATACGGTCAACACCAAGCGCGGCTATAGCTTCGTGGCCGCTGATTGCAGGATATTTGCCAGCCTTATAGGCTTTATATGTAATCAAAACACCTTGGCCTAGGTTTACATAGCAAGAACGATTCTTTGCGGTCTTGCGGTCTGGCTCATTGTGCGCCTCGCCCCTATGCGGGCAATTGCCGCAAATAGAAAAATCCGCGCCGGTTTTGTTAGCTTCAAGCGGATTTATATCAGGGCGCAAGATATAAGTTTGAACCATTGCGCCAGTTTTACCGTTGCGGCTCTTGGCAATGTTAGCGATTGCGATAATGCGCTTGCCGTCAATTTGGCTTGCGCCGTCATAAATTACATAAGCATTTATCTTTGTCATTGTCTTTTTCCCTTTTCAGTTTCGGCTATTCGCCTCTTGGCTTGTCTCGCAAGACAGTCTAAGAGGCGGCACGGTTAGACCGTGCCAGCCGGTTTTATTGAGACCTCTCTTTAATGGTTGAAGGGATATAATCAGGCGATAAGCCAAGGCAACGCGCCGCAGTCATTGCAAACGATGCCGAAGCTTTCGCGGTTTCGATTAGGTCAACAACGGTTGCCATATCTCGTTTGAGTGATGCCGACATAATGGCTTGTTCTAATCTCGCTTGCTCAGCGATATAGTGAGCATATTCAGCGACAAGCTGCGCCTGCTGTTTTGGTAATGGTTTGGTCATTGGTTTAACCCTCTAAGCTTGATTCGATTAACGGTAAAAAGACAATTACAAGGCCGGTTGCGCCAAGCGCAATTGGCATATAAAGGCCGTTTTGAAAGCCGGTGATGGCATCCATTGTGCCGCCAAGGATAAGCAAAAGGCCGATTGTCATTAGAATAATATTATTGAACATTATTTTGATTCCCTTAGTCGTTAAAATTGAAAAGAAATTTCGCGCTGTCTATTGCGAATGCGCTATTGACTGGCTGTAATCTCTCTAACTCAACAGAAAAGCCATTATCATTCGCCCATCTATAAAAATCGTCCATTTCGTTGCGGTGCATATTGACAGTCATACCGCGTTCGATTCCCTGCTTTTTTATGGTTATTTTATGCGTTGCGCTTGTGTAAGCCATTGTTTTACCTCGATGTTCTGTTTTTGTTCCTGTATTTGTGCCGCTTCCGGCTTCAGTTGTTATGTTAAGCACAAATTGACATAATGCAAGCGCAAATTGGCAGAAAACATAGAAAAACTTGCAACGGCTAGCGCGGTTGGTAGGGGATAGGATAGGGGATTATGAGGGGATTGGTGAGGGGATTGAGGGGCATCACCTCTATGCGGTATTATATCACCACACGCGCGA
>VMHT01102045.1_pt1 | contig 10229 bp, 15 predicted proteins | sample 4693611 | NCBI WGS metagenome assembly VMHT01 (sample SAMN12280063, study PRJNA550983) | marine metagenome | isolation source: seawater sampled from same location over 5 years 0.02-0.2 micron viral filtrate | place: USA: collected off the coast of southern California halfway between the port... ...
ATGAGGGTGACCTGTTACAGCTTGAACAGATGTGTTCTCAACAGTAACAACAGTCACAGTGTTGCCTGATGCAATACCTGAATTGAATGTAACTGTATTTGTTGTTGATGATGTGGTGTAGTCATTCGCACCACCCTCACGCATTAGAATACCGTTCTTGTAAACTTGTAGCCTTGATGTTGAGTCGTGAACAAAAGCAAACACAGACTGTGTGCCAGTTGTGACATAGTCTGTTCTTGTAAATCCTGTAATCGCTGTTGACCTAATCTTGTATATAGAAACAACATCGGCGTTTGATAACGCACTGTTAAAAGTAACTGCTCCGTTACTGCCAGTACCAGCTGTTGGGCTACTTTGATAATCGTTAGAAGCACCTGACCTTTTTAAAATACCATTTACGTAAACTAGAAGCTCATCTGTAGCTGCGTGTGCATAGTCAATAACTGTTGTTGAAGTGCCAGATATTACTGTGTCTTGTCTTGAGTGAATGATTGGAGCCCCAATCTCACCAACAGTTGTACCCGCTGCACCTCTTAATTCTGCTGCCGAAACAAGTGTTATGTAACCTGTTGTTTCGTCTGCATAGCTTCCTACCCTATACTGGATGTCTCCACTTGCATCTTTTCTAAATTCTATTGGCCCTTGCCATGTGCCTGTGGCTGTAAATATTGTTTGGAGCAACTCGCCAAGAGTCTTATCGCCTAGTTCTGCTGCGTTTAAGTAGCGAAATAAGTTCTCAAATTCTGTATTTATGTTTCCAGAAGAGCCGTAGTTCTGCGGAAACTGTTGTCTAATTCTTGCCATTATGTCCTCACTACTATTGCGAAACCAATAAGTCTAAGCAATCCTTCACCCCCTTCAGTCTTAAACTTATACTGGGCTGCTCTGTACCTATGTTGCCATTTTCTTTCATATTGCTTCGATAATGGCACATCTTCAAAGTAGTTGTCGTCCGATGTGTCGTCAACTTCCATAAACATTGTGCCTAATAACCTTCCACTGTCGTCTTGCGCTTCTACAGATACCTTTCCTTTACCAGCCATCTGCAAAATTATGCTCGCTGTTTCTTTTGTATCCTCTAAACTACCATGCCACAAAAGCGGTGTCGTCACTGTTAGTTCTGGAGTGACAGAATTATCTTTTGTTTCTTCTACTTTAAGAACCTCGAACACCCCACCAGTTGTGCCATATAAAAGCTTTCCGTTTAGAAAAGCACCACATCGAGCATTAAGAAATGTTCCAGTGCTAAATTTAGGTTGTGGTTGTCCACCTTCTGGGTTCATGGATAATGTAAGTCTGGTACATAAGAAGCCACCAGCCTGTGGGAAAAATAAGTGGTATTGTGCTGTGTCTTGGTCGAATACAGCTGTAATTTGTTCTGGGTCTTCTACAGAAGCAAATAACTTTCTGTAAAGAATATCTATTTTGTCTGACAAACTATAAGAATAAACAAGAATACCATTGTCTTCAGAACGTTTTATGGAATGAACGCCAGACCTTGAGCAGAACAAAAGGTCAGTTCCAGCATTTACAATGCTGTTATGAGACGCACAGCCAATGTTTATGTTGGCGTTATCATCCACTAGCCAGTTGTCTATGCTTGGGTCTATCTTAAATATGATGGCTCGGTCAGCTGTGAACACAACTAATCTGTTTTGCTCAAAAGAACCGAGGCCCGTAATCTGGTCTGCTGTACCAAGTAAGTTTGCTACGTCTATGAACCCAGCTCTCAAGACGTTTGTTGATGTTGGGTCTTCGTCTTCAGGGAATATTTCGTCTTGGTCTACACGACTTAGGTGTATTTGTGTTTCTCTACCTGGGATTCCACCGATAACAAGACGTCTTTGTACAGACGTAAGATATGCTGGTTGTAGATTGTTTATTGCTGGAGACTGGTTTCTTGTAAAGTTTACACCATCGTATCGGTACATTGGTCTTGAACGTGCAGCTAATTGTACTGATTGGTTAAAAACTGTAGACGAAACAATGGCTGCTGTTGGGTGAACATCAAGTATTTCATGGTCTCTATCTGTTTTAAAGTTAAGACCAGCACCTGTTTGCTCTACCCACAAAACTTCATTGCTACCAAAGAATCTAATGTGGTTTACTTTGAACTCACCTTTTCTAAATACAGTTGATGGGTCACGAACTATTTGTCCACGCCAGTCTGCCGTGCCGTTTACTACTTGGTTTAGATGCTGTTCTTTACCAGTATCTAAAGAAGTAATGTCACGAGAAGTATCAAGTCCCTGAAAGTTCTCGTACGCAAATACCTTGGTTTTTACCCCACTGGGGGACTTTATAGTGCTTGCCATTAATAGCTAACCGTTCCGTTTACCGTATTTGTTTTCCCGTTATTAATGTTTCCTTTGTTTGTGCCGTCATCCACAACAGTCATTCTAATCTTTGTATTACCATTCTTCTGTCTCCACAACTGCCTGTTAAGAGTTGTGTTGTATGTTGGCAAATACACAGACACCTTTTCACTACCTTGTTGTAAAGCGTAATGATAGAGAAGTCCCTGGACTATAATGATGTCATCAATCTCACGCACGTCTTGCAAAGATTCATAGTAATCTAAAGCATTTATTGTAGTGGTTGTGGTTGATGTTGAACCAGATGTGGTGGTGGTAGTTGTACTAGGTGCGTATGGGTGCATCCTAATGTCATCAATTACCATGTTTGCAAACTCAAGAAACATTAAACCAACATCTCCATCTAATGTCCCAGGGTTAAAATCGCCGTAGCGTCTTAACGCCTGAAAGATTAGAGTCTCTAGGGGAGAATATGTCGCACGTATGTGCGGATTAGTATTGCTTGTTTCTGTGGAAGTAGTTGTTGTTGTTGTTGGCATTACTCTACAGCCTTCCTACGTACCCTTCCATTCATAATAAAGTGGTCTTTCTCAAACCTAGCAACGTCATCTGACATTACTTTCCATTCTAAATGATTGTCTGAGTATCGTCTAATTGAACGTAAACCAGCTACATCAAACATGCTGGCTTCTGGTTGTCTGCTTTCAAACCAAACTATTTTTGGTGCAGCAGCTTTCTTTGGTGTTTCTTGAACATATGCTTCATTTACATCAGGTGTAGACGGGTCGTCAGCCACATAATGACCTTTTTTCGTTCTAGCTCTAGCTTTTTTTTCTGTCATATTAACCTCTTGATAAAAGTAAGGGGGCATTATTGCCCCCTTACTATGCCTTAATACAACTAAAAGGTCGTCCCAATTAGTTCTTCCTTGCAGTCCAGCCTTTAACGTACGCATGTACTTTGTCTTGCAAGAGTTCCAAACCACATTCGGTTAGGTACTCGTGCTTGACGCTATCTGCATCAACGGCTTGCCTGTTTTCTAGCAACTGAGTATCACGTCCTTCTAGGTAACGATATACCAAGTACGGGAAGTCAATGATAACCATAGCAGTCTTCATGTGCGGAAGCTGACGGAACTGTGGGTGCAAGTGTACCATCAAGTCTCCAGCAAATGTAGCATACCTAGTTAGGTTAACTCCGTAAGCACCTTCAACAGCTGTCGGCTGCCATCTGTCCTTACCATACTGCTGCAAGTGGTTCGCTACTGTTTCACCAACAAAGGCAATCTTTTGCTTTGAACCAAACTTAAACACTGTGTTGATTAGAAGAGAGTCGAAACCATCTTCAGTCATTGTTCCAGCATTACTACCACCATAAGTGGCGTTCTGTGTCGCAATGTCCACAACATTAGTTAAGCTGTTCAATAGACCACCAGTAAATCTTGTTGGTTGTGCAGTTGAACCGTTAGCTTCGTGCTTGTTACCAAAGAACATAGCTCGCTCGATGTCAGACATGTGGAGCTTGAGTGCCTTGGTCATAGCCTCGTCTAACTTATCACCAGTTCTTAGGTATGTGCTTTGCAAAGTATTTGATACTTGAAAAGCAGTCCTAAAAATCTGAGTGAAGTTTGAGACTACTGAAGCGTCAAAGCTGATTGCAGTCGGTGAAGTGTCACCTTCAGAAGCTGCAAAGCCAGCGATAAACAAGATTGCATTATCTGCAATTTGATGTGATGTACCGCCAATGTTTCTGGTCACTGTTAGTGTTGTGCCAGTAGTGTCAGCAGTAGCGTGCATCACTTCGCTTGTCTCACTGTTAACAACGATTGCGCCTTTTACAGCGAATTTGTTGTCGTCAGCTGCGTCGATTGTGACTGATGTTGTTGATGTTGAAGCAACAGCACCGTTCACTTTCAGTGTACGCTCTGGTAGTTCGTCCCTAAAGTTTTTGTACTCAGGGTCGTCTGTTGGCTCTGAAGAACCCATTGCAAGCAATGCGTTCAGTGGAGCGTTACCGTTAGGTTCCAACAATGTGAAAAGCTCACGGTAGTTTTTTGGGCGGAAATCAGATGAAAACTCTCCTGTTCCCCGCAATCCTTGTATTGCTGCCATAATTTACCTCCTTATAGCATTTAGTTACGGTTATTTTACAGTCGAGTCGTTACGGAAAATTGACCATCGTATAAACTCTTAACACATTGAGCCGTAGCGCAATTTGCGTGTTATTAGTATCATATGTTATAAACTATACCCTTGTCATCCCTATAAATCATAATCTCCAATTTTAGGACATTTAAACCTTTTTGGCTTGTACATAGGGTATCCCCTCTGCACTTTTCGGGATATTTCGTAAGCACGTCTTTTGCACATCTCTAGTGTTTTGTACGGCCCATATTGGTCTTCCAGTACAATACAATAGTCAGGATTCATTAAATGGCATATTGTCACAAATGCCTTGAACAATTATTAGCCTTGCATCCTCTTAGACATAGTCTTGTTAATTAGGTTGTCCAAAGTAGAAGCTCCTTCTGGCGGTGCATTAGTTGCAGTAGCTTGCGGTGTTGAACCTAACGAGCCCGTAAATGCTTGCCGTCTTTGAGCTATGTTTTTCATTCGCTCCATTTCTGGACTGTTCATATTGTTCTTAAAATCTTGCATGACTTTTATTGTTAGCTGTGGGTCAACAAAGTCTTCCATAGTGTAGCCACGTTCTGCTGCAAATATCATAAAGTCATTAGCTGCCGTATCAGGTAACTGAAGAGCTTGCTGAACCTTGTCAATATTGTTGGCAATCTGTTGCTGTACAGCCATTACATTTTGTGTTTGAGAATTAGCAACTTGGTTCTTTGCTGCATCTGCCACGCCTTGTGAATTAGCTAGTACGCCACGTAGCAACTGTGACAGCTGGTTGATTTGTTGTTGCATCTGCTGCATGCCCTGATTTCCCTGGGCTCCAGACATCATCATCTCTTTATAGCCAGGGGGGAGTGACGCAGCGTTTTCGTCTTCCCACTTTTTAAGACTCGCTTCCATGTCTCCAGACTTGATTGCTGCATCTTTCTCATAAGTGCCAGACTTTTCGCCTTGTGTATTACCCATAGTAGGATTTGATTCACCGCTCTTTGCTAAATTAGCAAGAATCTGAGCGACTTCTTTTGTATTCGCCCCAGGGTTTTTTCGCATGTACTGCTCAATAACATCCATAACAGGCTTATACTTTGCGTTCTTATAGTTAAGAGCGCTGTACCTCTCAAACGTCGATTTGATTTGTTGAGGTGTTAGGTTTCTTTTTGTCTTCGGGTCACTTCCATCGCCAAACTCAATCTCATAGATGATTGCCTCGGCGGTCATTTTGTCACCTTCAGTTTCGGGACTGCCCTTCTCGGCTGCTTTGCCTTCGTTGCTGTCCTCTTTTTTCTTCTCAGGGGCTGGTGTTTGCGCCTGATTAGTAGGAACGCCCATTTGTTGTGAGGCCAGTCTGTCTACCGCAGCCATAGCGTCTTGGGGGTTTTGTGGTGTAGCCATTTTATTTTCTCCATTCTCCAGCCGAAGCGGGGGGTTTGTTTTAATTATTGCTCATTATTGCCTGTATTCTTTTTTCTGTCGTCCATATCAGACAGCGCAACCTCAGACTCCAGCTTTGATTGCAGACGTACAGGTAATTCAAGCATCCTCTTAGCAGCCCATATAGAGCCACGTCTGAAGTTTATTTCTGTCAAATCCATGTTTGCTGACTCAGCAATAGACATGGCAGACGCCAGAATCTCGTCATTCATTACTTCTAAAAGAACTGTCCAACCCTTTGAACTTGTAAGCTCTTTCATCGCTTTGAGCTTTGCCTGTGGGGTCATTTAGTTTTTTTAATCTTCTTACTCTTACGTATAACTACCTTGCCAGCCATTACAGAGCCGTGACCTTTCTTGTTCACAGGCCTGTTGATAGCAGCATCTTTAGGATTATACTTCTCAATTTTTCCTTCTTGACTTCCCATTATCGCCCTCTCTTTTCAATTAATCTATCAATTTTAGAATCTAACGCATCTAGTCTATCTATAACTCTATTTATATCAGATTCCATTTCTTTTTTCGTCACATATTCTTTTGCCATTTCTTCTCGTGTCTTGTTAAGAAGAATTGACAAACGACTGATTTCGTTAGACCTCTCACGTAAAAAATACCCGACCAAGCCAAGTATTAACGTTAGAACTCCATTCCATACCATTAACTCCATGCTTCACCCTTATGGCTTCGTAGGCCATTTTACTTTCTCCAGACTATCGTATGTTTTTGTAATGTCACGTAAATCTTGACGATACTTCTTTTGTGCATCTGTCATTGTAAGGTCAGAGCTTGCCCACCAGTCTGTTTCTGCAAGCTTCATGTTTCGTTCTGCACGTAAATCTAAAATTGGTTGTTCTGCTATCAATCTTTCTTTTTCTGCCTTTACCTCGTCCCAAGTAACACCAAAGTCTTTTGGGTCACTGCTTTCTATGGCACTTCCGTTTTTGTCTGTGCCAGTTACTTTTGCAAACATCTTCTCGAACTCAGCTTTAGATGTGGGCTCGCCACGCAATACCCATTCTTTGATTTCGAGAGACGTTAGTGCTTGTGCTATGTCAGTCATATTTTATAAATCCCTCACCCATTGACCTTCTACTGTACACCTATAAGTAGTATCATACGCTAAATTATAACTGCTACCATCAGCCGAACCATAAGCTGCAATTTCAATATAGTCTGAAGACCCATTGCATGGTACTAACCAAGCCGACCTTGAAGAAGGAAATACACCATTATTATTACCAGAACTATTATTACCTTCTGAAAGAGTAGAGCCATTTTTCCATAAAACTCCCATAACTCTATTTTCGTCTACCGCTCCAGATAGTTCTATTTGTGCAATTATAAGATAATACCCAGCTTTAGTAGGAGTAAATCTTGAGTTACTTGTATTGTAACAATTATCTGTATCATATACTTCAGTTTCAAAAGTAATTTTTGTAGTGCTATTGTGAGCAACCCCATTTTGAGCGGCACTTTTATAAGCTTTAAAGGCTGGGCCTGATATAACATTAGAAGCAAGTTTTGCACTTGTTATTATGTTATCTGCTAGACTCCTTGTATTTAGTTTTGTTAATGCCATATCTTTATCCTAAAAAATTCATCTGCCACCAACTGTGGTATACGTTTGGCTGTTGATTTACAGTACCACTTCCATGAAAAGTCCAAATTTGAATTTCATCTCCAACTGAGAATCTTCTAACAAGAGCGCCGTGCATCATTGGTGCAACTCCATTGTGATTGCCAATAGCCTCTTTTCTATTACCGTTTAGATATACAGCAAATTGATTAGGGACAGCGCCCGAACTATAAAGAGAAACCGAAATGTGCCAAAGACCAGCGCAGTTTGCTGGTATGGTATACGTGCTAGTCGAAGTATTAAATGCAGACATGTTGTCTTCACCGTCAAAGACATGTGAGCTGCTAAGACTGTTGTAAGCAACTTTAGAGCTAGTTCCAGACGGAGAATTAACAGCACCAATTCCAACTTTTAACATAGGGATTTTGCCGTGCCTAATTACACCATCACTGTTTACGTTCAAAGAACTTGTGCCTGACTGGTTTTGGATTGCATCAACTTTAATTACTGAACTCATTGTGCAATCTCCTGTATTATTAATTCTGACTGCACTCCTTGATAAGCAAATATCCAAGATGAACCAGAAGATTGAGCTGACATTTGGTAGGCAACTGTGTTGTTCCCAGCCACAACCCCATCCATCAAACAAGGGTGGCTGACTACATATCTATGGTCACTAAATGTTTCTGGATAACCAAACGCTCCAAGTTGACTGTTGCTAGCTTGAGAACCATTTAACAAATATCTACCAGCAGCCCAAGCAGAGGTTCCAGCTCCTGTGCTTTTTCTAAAATTAGGAGAGTGTACAAAACATAAAAATTTACTGCCAGCAGTACAGTTTGGGATTATGGTTTCCATGCACGTAACATTGCCAGCTCCAGTATTTAATGTGACTGATGTGGTTGTTGTGAACCTATGCGTCTGAATTACATGCCCAGGGATGTGAGTTGTAGAGCCCAAGTTCGGCTTGAGATTGTCTACGAATAATGTACTCATTGCGCAATCTCCATACAGGATATAAACGAACCTACAGCAGTTTGTGGACTTCCAGCTGTACCAGAGCCAAGATTGTATTGGTTTGGAGCAAAACTATTCCCGTTAGTGTGTCCTTGAACTGTGATTTTAAAATTAAAAACCGCCCCAGCTGCATGAGTGATGTTAATGTGTCCAACACAGTCAACATTTGTAGCGCTTACATTATAGCCTTCAGTATAATTACCCTGTGTTCCTGTATAAAATTGCGTATAAGAACCACCTGAACCAGTAGTGCTATAAAACATTCTAAGCGCATGAAATTCCCACGTAACAAAATGTCTCATCGGAGCGAAGTGAGCATGGATTCTTAATAACGAATTTGCACTTTTTGTGGTATAGCTGTATGTCCCATTTAAAGGAGAGTCCATAGTTAACACACTAGAACTTCCATACACAGTTGTTGATGTGTATGGAGACTGAGTATATCCAATGACATGCCCAGGGGCTATAAGGTCTTGCCCACTACCAACCAAAATCTTATTAGCATTGCCACCAGACGTCGGCGCTTTGATTGTTTGTACTGTTAGCTCTGATGCCATCTATACCACCGTAAATGTCCCATTAATCGTTAATGGTTGTGTAATTGTTATTGGCCCAGCAACAAAAGCGTTCTGATTGGCTGCAACTGTTACCGAGTTATTTAAAGAGTTTATATTAGTTCGTATGGGTGTGTCGTCCAAGACGAGAGTCGAGGCAAGTTTTGCTGGGGTTACTGTACCGTCTGCAACCGCACCAGCGTTGAATACGTCGCCCATTCCTACAATGTAATCAACTACGTCTGTGCCATTTACAAGATTTGCTGTGAATGTGATTGTTGAGCCTGATACTGTGTACGCTACGTCTGGGGCTTGCGTTACACCATTTACCGAAACGATAAGACGAGTGCTGCTCCCTGGGTCATATGCTGCACCATTGAATAGAAGACTGTAATTTGCACCACCGTTTGGGGTGATGTTATCTAATTTTTTGAAATCTGAACTTAGGGGCTCACGTCCTATGTATGGCATTAGTCAGCCTCCTCTATTGTGTTGCCTTCAGCTACCCATTCTTGAATTGCTTGATAGTGTCTGTTCTCAATAGTTATTGGCACAAATGTGACAACATCATCTATAATTGCAAAAATACCTATGTTACCATCTCTAAGTGGGTCTTTTTCGTACTTTGCTGATTTTATGTTCATATTATATCCTTACAATTCTGCATCACAATTTAAAAAGCCATTATTTTGAAACCCCAGAGTTACACATTGCCCACTAGCAAAACCAGTACTGACTCCATTCAAAGCAAGAGCTAGTTGAATTACACTTCCATCATGTAGGTCAGGGTTAGCATAAACACCCATTGTAGTATGCGATGTAGACCAACTTCCTCCAGCACCGTGCCATATACCAAAACAATTATTAGATGTACCTGATATTGTTATAGCTGGTTGCGCTCTTAATGGTACAGGTAACTGCAAAGGACACCAAAGATAGTTAGTGTTATTTCTTACACCATTTACAAAGAACTCATACAAGGAACCACTAATCCTATATAGATACCTCTGACACAACGATAGTTCTTCTCCGTATGGTCTATGCTCAAATTCTGTAACTTCAGACCCAACTTCTATTTGACATCCAGTCATATAAAAGGTTGCGCCATTTGTTGTCGCCCAAGTAACTGCGCCAGTAGAACCATCTGCACCGTCAAAGTTTCCACTTCTCCATCCATTAGCAGCTGCGGTTCTACTTCCAGGGGA
>VMHT01175531.1_pt1 | contig 10229 bp, 12 predicted proteins | sample 4693611 | NCBI WGS metagenome assembly VMHT01 (sample SAMN12280063, study PRJNA550983) | marine metagenome | isolation source: seawater sampled from same location over 5 years 0.02-0.2 micron viral filtrate | place: USA: collected off the coast of southern California halfway between the port... ...
CCTACCGCTGATGATGCAGCTGAAACCCACACAGCACCAACAGAATCTGTGCAGTCTCCGTATAAATCGGTCATCATTGCTCTTCGTTGGTTATCAGTTGTTAAACCTTGGCCTTGGAGAACATTACCTTGTGCGGTTCTAACTTGATAACTATCTAATTTCATAGCTGAGGCATTTAAATTTCCGTAAAGATTGGAATTATTAGTTTGTCCAACAGGCATACAAACTAAACGATTAATACTTTTATTATTAAAACCTTGAATTGTAAAAGTTACTTCTTGTAAAACATTATCATCTGTATTTGATGTTGGTAAAGGATTAACAACAGGTAAAACAGTCCTAGATGTTTCAATTGGTTGATAATTAATACCACCATAACTTTTTAAAACTTCGCTTATCATTTGGTCATTTACCATTTCATCAACGACTAAAAATGGTTCTAAAGTTGATACAGCAGTTGCGGTTGATGCTGGGGTTAAGTTTGTAACATCAGTTTCCCACTCGATAACAATTCTTAACCGTTTAAAATAATGAGATGGAACATACCGACTTTGTTTTAAAAAATCTAAATATGCCGATATATCCAACCATGCACTTTGAGCTGGAGTGGTCGAACCATCGGAGTTTTGGAAATCAGCATATAATGGTTGAACGGTAACATTGATACCGTCCGATGCTCCAGTATTAGTTGTAGAACCTATAGTTGTTAAACCTGTATTATTTTTTTTTAAAAAGTTGTTTGTGGAGTAATTGGCATCATTAGCTTTATTATAACATGTAAATGCAGCCCATAAATTAAAATTGTCTAACCCATCCAAAAGTTCGTTATCATCGTATAAACTTAAATTTTTAATACATCCATAACATCCGACTAAACGGTTTATAGCTGGGGTTACTGCTGTGTTTTGTTGCCATCCTACATTCATTAATCGCATATTAGACATATATAATTTATTAGAAGGCAATCTAAATTCTGTTCTAAAATTGCTTGAATTGGTATGTGCCTGAATTTCAGTAGTTTCTATATCACTAGTGTAATAACTCATTTATTATAAAGTTTTAGAAAAAAAATTTATAATACTTTTTTAATTTTATTTATTAATATATTTATTTTTAAATTAAATACTTACTTTACCATGAAAATATAAAAAGATTATATATGGGTCAGTAGATGAGACAGAAGATGAAATATTAACACCAAATTTATTAGATGATAAATCTAAATAATCGGAAAATTTAATACCTATTCCGTAATTTTCCCCTGCTTTATTCATTACATTTTGTACACTATTTACTTTTGAATTACTCATACTTTCTAAATATCTTTCTATAATTTCTTGATTACTTTTTAAATTAAATGTTAAAAATTTATTTGTAGCATCATTAAATAAATATTCAATATTCGTAACTAGTGGCGGTTTGTCTAATCTTGTATTATTATAAGATGGGCTATTTTCTTCTGATTGTTTTAAAAATGAACAACTTACAGAATTAGAAAGATTCGCCTCATTTACGGATACATTAGAAAATGTTGATTGAACAGTTTGACGGACATTAGAACTAGTGTGAAAATCAATAGGCATTTGTGGTTGGTTATCATCAGGAACAGAAGAGAAAGAGATTGATAAATCGGATAAAGTATAATTATAAGCATTACTTCCTGCTGTTGCTACATCTGAACCAAAAAATACCGCATCATTTCTTGCTAATTGAACAGTAAAAAATATATCACCAGTTGTTGAATATTTAACCTGTGGTTGTCCCATTCCTGCGGAGGCCATATTTAAACAACAAATTGGTTTAGATGAAAAAGACATACCAGCCCTTGTGGAATCAGTATCTAAAACATTATCAAACCTTTCACCTTTTAAAACTCGATTTGCCAACATTAAAGTTCTTGTTTTTAATTCACATGAATTATGTGAATTACCCATATCATTTTGTGTCGCCATACTTGTATTAATCATTTTACAAAGCCGTGGTGCTTCTGATAAAAGTTCTAATTGTCCCTGATTCTGTGTAGATGTTGTTAATTGCTGAAAGCATGCATTAATTCCAATTTGTGGGTCATAAAAACTTTTTGAATCTGTGCTTATTAAACGGTTAGCCTCTTGTGGTGGACTTGTATTTAATTTATAAGCATTAAATCGTCCTTCAACTCTGAGGGAATTGGCAACCATTTTTCGCCCTGGGAAACTTAATCTAAAATCTACATTAGTATATTCTTTATATGAATCTTGAGTTGATAATGGAAAAGCTCTATGATGGACATAAGGTCGTTGTGAATTACTTGAATTACTCATTTATTATAAAGTTTTAGAAAAAAAATTTATAATGTTTTTAAAAAACTTTGTTTTTTCATTTTAGAATGATAAATAGAAAAAGTTTAACTTTTTCTATCTTCAGACTATTTTATATTTTATATTTTGTTAAAAATGATTTAGATTACATATATTTTTATAACATTTTTACTAATTGTTTGTAAAGATTAATTTTAACTGGTCCTTGACCACTGTCACTACTTATATTCATTTGTAAAAGTTTAGAATTTGCGGTTTGAGGTACAGCATTCATAACATAATTTTGCCTTTTACCAGCTTCGACAGATTCTGGCAATTTTGCGGTGGCATCTACGACTTTGCCCAATACTCTTAATCGCATACCGCCATTAATTAAAGTTCTTCTTAATTGTTCAAAATAAAATGGTGAATCAATATCAACTTTTCTAAATGTTTCTTGTTTATCATCTAATCTGTTTCTATATGAAAATTCGCCAGTTCCTAAATTGGAAATTAAATTAGTATTTGGAAACATAGTAATATAATTAATACAATTTGGTGGTAATGTGAAAATTTGTGAATATTCTGTTTGTCCTGTAACATTATTACTTAATTGTTCGGTATCAAATGTCATATAAGCATTTTGTCCTGATGGATTAGCACCTTGTAAACTAGTATAAACTAAAGATACATTTTCAACAGTAACAGAAGGTGCAACACCTGTAAGTTCTGGTTCAACATTAGTATTTGCCAAAGTTTGGCCAGCATTTAAAATATCATTTGGCAATGTTAAAGTTACTATTCCAGTCGCTGGGTCACGAGCAATAGATTTTATAACTTGATATTGTCCAGTGCCAGTAACAAAAGTTCCAGTATCACCAGATAATTTAATATATTGATTAACCCAAAATGGGAGATTATGAAGATTCTCATATTTATTTGATAATACAACATCTTTATTATTTGTAGCTTGGACAATTGATGCAGCGGTGACCTGTCCAACTGAATCGACAGGATTAGCATCAACATTTCCATTATAATTTGTAGTATCAAAAGCAACGGTTGGAATATTTAATTCTAATCGCATGTTTAAATCTCCTGTTTTACTTAAATCTAGTTGTGAAACCTCACCTAATCCGAATAATTGTTTTAACGGAATTTTTGCCCTTGGGACTTTTTGCGAAGATTTAATATCACCTTCTGAAACTGCATCGATAAATGGGCCATATCTTTGATTACCGTTATTTCTAACTTGTGCTACTCCTAAGTGATTTAAACTAGTTTGTTCATCTCGTGACATTGTTAAATTATTTAATCCAGTTCTTAAAACATCAACACGGTTAATCTCTTCTAAATGTCCTTGATTTTGTGATTGTAATCTACAGTTTTTAATCATTTGAACATCATAAGCTATACCGTCTCCTGCTTCTGATGTATTTACAACTGGGTTATATGTTCCGTTAATACTAATGGCAGACTGTGCCCCAGTGTGAACATAACTGCTTCTTAATTCGATTTCAACATATGACCGTGTCATATCAATCACTTGACCACCTGGTATATTGATATCGACAATATTATTTGTTGCTGTGAATGGCCCAACCTGATTAGCTTGAATTCTTACGATATTTTCTGAAATATTTGAATTACTCATTTATTATAAAGTTTTAGAAAAAAAATTTATAATATTTATTTTCTTTGAATATATTTATTCTATTTTATTAAATTCAATTAAATCTCTTAACATTTGAAAATTAAATAATAAATTATTCATTTTATATTTTTTAATATGTATTTCTTCTAATATATTTAAATTATCATCAAATACTTTTAATAAATCTTTTTTAGATATTGTTTGTTGTTTTTGTTTTTGTTGTTTATGATAATTCTTTGAATATATATATTGTTCTATTTGTTCATCTTCGGAATATTTAGACATTATAAATTACTATATATATTATTTTAAATAATTTCTAATATAATATATATGGATTCAAAAGAATTATATAAACCTTTTAAAAGTAAAGCAAAAAATAAAAAATTTAGTGTTTATGTTATGAAAAATGGTAAAAAAGCATTAATTAATTTTGGAGATAGTAGATATCAGGATTTTACACAACATAAAGATAAGACTAGAAGAGAGAACTATTTAAAAAGAGCAAAAGGAATAAAAGATAAAAATGGGAATTTAACATGGAAAGATAAAAACACATCAAATTATTGGTCAGTCCATTATTTGTGGGCTGGTTAATATTCTATAGTTATATAATGCCATTCCAAATTATAAAAAAAGATAATTATTTTATTTTAAAAAATATTAATACAAATAAAATAATTAATAAAAAATTCAAATCAAAAGAAACAGCAATTAAAAGCGGTTTAAATTATATGTCTTACAGAAAAGAGAAAGGGAAAGTTAAAGGTAATAAAATCATTTAATGATTAGGCACGAGAAAAACATGACCCAGTGACAGATGTCGCCGAACCAGTAAATTTAAGTTTAACATCAGTCAAAACATCACCATCTAGTTTAAGGTATGAATAATAATCAGACCCACCACTAAACGGTTGTTGTGGATATAATGCACCGTGTAAATCGTAAGATATGCCTTGGTCTTGTGATATCCATAACTCAACACTATCGCTTGAATCTGATTTAATCGTAATACTAGATTTATTATAACTTGAAATATCGACTGATGTCGTAAAATCTCCAGCTACGACCGACCCCAAATTAATCAAATTTCCACGAGAACCATTAACGGTAGCAGAAGATGAAACTTGTAAAGGTGCGGTTAATTTAGAATCAATAGATGCTAAAGATGAATTACCGCTGGATTGATTCGCACTTGTTGCTAAAGATGATGTATCACATGCTGTTATTTTTCCATCAATAGATGCTAATGAAGAATTAGCGGTTGATTGGTTAGCACTGGTTGATGCTCCAGTTGGTAAAGATGAAGTAGCAACATTAACATTTGATGTATCGCATGCAACCATTGCCGACGAAATACTAGATAAAGAGGCTTGTGAAGTAGCATCATTAACTGCTAAAGAAGCATTAGATATATTAACTTCTTGGTGACCTGATGAATTCACGGTAGGTAAAACAGAACTTGCTCTTGGCATTATTAATAGAATATAGATTTATTTTTTTTCATATTAAATTTTTTTAAATTAATTATATACAGAATATGCCATTTTAACATTTGTAACTGTTGAGTCTGTACAATAACCTTTTATAAATTGAAAACCTACATTTTGTAATCTCACAACCCCTGTATAAGTTCCAGCACTTCCGAATTCTTGACAAATTATATTTCGACTATCTGTATAATAACTAATATCATCAGAAGAATAAGATAAAAACACATTTATTTGACTAGCTCCAGTAGTTGCGGTAACATTACAATATATAACACAGTTTTTATATCCGTAAGTGTTTATTTCTAAAGGTGTTAAACCATTTAATGCCCCATCATGAATTACTAATTCACTTTTATTTGTTATTATATTTGACACAATATTTTTAAATTTTATTTTTCTATTAAAATTTTTTGATGTCATATTTGTAGTTTGTAGTTCTGCCTCTTGTAAAAGAAAAGAAACAGAAAAAACTTCAGCTTCTGAAGGTGAGGTTATAAAAATATCTTTTACAATACCAATATTTAAATCCGAGTTATTAGATGGGTTTTCTTCAATTACTATATTTTTAAAATTTTCATTAAAAATATTATTATTATCTTCTGGTTTATTTTTGTAATACATTAATCCATTAGCATCTTTATAAAAATAAACTAAATCCTTAGTGCTATTAACATCTGCTGTTAAGGTAGGACTAACTTTTAGATGAATTAATGCATGATAATTCGGTGGGGTGCTACCGTCTGCATTTGCTAAATCATTTACCCCTGTTGGACTTAATCCAATGGTAATAAAAGGATAATAAGATTGTATCGTTTCTGTGCTATCATTTGTGCTTTCATTTCCATTTATAATTAATTTTAATGATAAAGATTTAATATTATTTAATTGCAAACTATTAGATAAATCATTATCATCAACACTTTTTGCGGATTCTTCATTATAAATATTTACATTACAAATTCTATCAGCTTGTGTTTGTCCTGCTATAGGTTGAGTATTCATATAAAACCAACCATCTCGACCGTAAGTATCACTACGAGGGTATGGTTTTGAATTTAAATAAATATCTTGGTTATTTAAATAATATTCTATTATTTGTGTATCATTATTTTCGTTCATTATTATATATAATAAAATAGAAATAAATTATTTAAATTATTTTTTTTTTCCTAAAATTAAAAAAATATCATCTTTAACTTTTTTAGTTCTAAATGAATCTTTTTCAAATTGTGACGGTGGATGTTGTCTAAATCTCCAATAGTTGGTGGTTTGTCCTGCTTTATATTCAGTTACTTTTTTTTTTAGGTATAGTTCTTTAAAACCTAGGCTTTTTACTATGTTTTCCGCATGTTCTAATTTGTATTTTTTTGGAATAACTACACTTTGAATTATTAACATTATATACATTCAGAGAGAATAAATTTAGATATTATTTATATAAAAAATATATAAATTAATATATATATATAAAATGGTAAGAAGTGAAAGTTTAAAAAAAGCACAAAAGAAATATTTGGCAAAAATTAAAGAAGAAAATACAGATGTGTATAAAAAAATTAGACAAAAACATTTGGAATATCAAAAAGAATATTTAGCACGAATGAAAGAAGATGAAAATAAATATAATGATTATAAAAAAAATAGGGCATCTTATGCTAAAACATTTTATGATAAAAATAAAGAAAATATTTTAGAAAAAAGATTAAAATTAAGAGAGATTAAAAAAAATAAAGAATTGGAATTATTATTAAAAAAAGAAATTTCATAAATAAATAGTATAATTTATTTTCTAAATAATTATAATAATATGGTAAAATTAATAAGATTAAAATCAGATAATGACAAATTATATTTTAATAACAATATACAGTCCGATTTAGTATTAAAACCAAATTCTAAAATAGGTTTACAAAATGTATCTTTTGAAAAAAAAGAACAAAATATAGTTATTGATAATGAAAATAAAGAAATAACTTTTGATAATGGAGGTGGTGATGTTTCAGTAGATTTAACAGAACAAATATATAATAAAAATAATTTTAAAGATTTTAAAGATGATATGAATTTACAATGTAATAGTGGGTTAAACTCTAGCGAACCTACAGATATTGGGATTGGTTTCACCTGTAGAGTTAACAATGCCAATAAATTTAAAATAGAAACTGCATTAGCTTTTCAAATTAATCCAACTACTAGATTTGGTGCTATTAATGTTAATAAAAGCGACCCTAGCTCAATGTTTAAATCAACTGGCACTAGTGCATGGGATGCTAACATTGGTAGTAATGCATTGTCCGCTTTTGACGGGATTAATGGTTGTGGAATTTTTAGAGTTCAAATCGGAGCTTTAGGTACAACAGGTTTTGGTTTTTATATTGGATTAAGTGAAGATGAGCCTCAGGATATGGGCGGAGATTTTAACCCTAATAAATGTCAATTTTTAATTAATGCCGAAAATTCGAACAGTCCTTATAGATTTGTAGACCCTGCCAATCCTACATTAACTACATCTACTTTAAATCCTGAAAGTTTTTCTTTACCTGATACAGATAATGATAATGATATTTTAGCAATTGAAGCATCAGAGGGAAAAATTGAATTAAAAATTTATAATACCTCTAATCCAGCAGGGATTATATTACCAGGCACTACACCTCAGAAATACACAGGAACAAAGGCATTATATCCAATTATTGGAGTTTATCAGGCTGCAAACACAAACTTTAAAAATATAAGTTATACTTTCTCTCAGGATTATTCAGAACCAACACTTACAAATACAAATATCAAAGAATTAAAAGAAAATTTAGTTTTTTCAACTTTAACACCACCACAACAAGACGATACAGAACAAAATAAAAGTTTTGAATTTGAGACCTCGGCTTTGGCTTTATCATTAGGTTTTTCTCAAAGAACATTAAGTGCATTTGTTGATGAATTTGATTTTGTAGCAGATGAAAGTATTAGATTTTTTGATAATACTGAATGTTATTTAGTAGAAGCTTTAAATTTACAATTTGATTCATTTGACGGTAGTAAAGGTCAAGAGAAAAGACGAAATTTATTAGCCGTTATTCAAAATATTCGTGATAGAACAGAGCCTGATGTTTTGTTTGATAGTAATAGTATAACATATATTGATATTAATAATGCTTTTCCATTGCCTTTACGGAATCTTCAGTTTAGAATATTAAATTCAGATGAAGGAGAGGTAGAAGTTGACGGATTTAGTAATATGACAATTTTAATTGATTAAATAAATTATAAATAAATATTATAAAATTATTTTCTATAATATTATATATAAAATGAGTGATATTTTTGATATTCCAAGTGATGAAAAACCAAAAAAGAAACGGCAACCAATGTCTCCTGAAGCTAAACAAAAATTATTAGACAGATTGAGAGCAGGTAGGGAAAGAGCCAAAGCAAAAAGAGAAGGAAAAACAGTTGAAAAATCGGATAATAAAACATTAGAAACAGTTTCAGAAATTCCAACAGATACAGAAGTTGAAACAGATTATAAAACAACAGATGAAAATAATGAAGATGTTAAATTAGATAATGATGATGTGACGGTATTAGCAAGAGAAATTGAAGAATTAGAAACTAAAGTTAATGGTTATAAGAAAAAAGAAAAAAAGAAAAAAGTTGGAAATATTGTATCTAATTATACAAAAAAAAGAAATAATAGAATTGATTCTTTAGTTGAACAAAAAGTTAACGAAAGAATGGCAAAAATGAATGTTTCTAATTCAAAAATTAAACCAATTGTATCACCTCCAAAAGTTCAACAGGTACAACCACAAATTCAAAAAATTCAAAAGCCTTCTAAATTTGCTAATACAATTAGACCAGCATGGGCACGAGGTTTTGATATTTAATATTATAATATTATTTTACCTTTACATTTATTAGAGTTATCTTTACAAATACATATATTCTCAAAATTTGAATCCTGATAAATTGTATCATTAGAAAAATTAACTATAAATGTTGAAAATTTATCTTTTGTTAATTCTCTGAATAATTCCATAAAATATTTTTTAGATTTTGTAAAATTAACATCCGCCTCTATTAATTCTATTTGTTTATTACTACAATTATTTAAAATCATTCCTGTACAATTTTCCCTCGAAGTTGTATTTAGTTGTGAGAATTTTTGCGCCGTTACCACTGTAGACACTAAAAATTTTCTACTATTACAAAATAAACGGTCTAATGCCGACTCCTTTTTTGAAGTTTTCATTTTATTTGTATACGATAAATCATCAAATACAATCAGTTTTTGAGATGGTCGTTCTTTTAATGCTATTGATTCATTATAATCTTCAACTAACATATCATAAACTATATTTATTTCATCGTCATTATATCTATCAAATAAATTTTCTTCTGGTATATCTAATTCTTTTATTATTGTTTCTATTTTTTTATCTCCATAAAGAGAACCACTAAAAATATATATATTTTCTGGTTTAAAATCATCTCTATACATGTCTTTCCTTAGTAATAAATTTCCTAAAAATGAACTTTTTCCATTTCCAGATTTTCCAATTAGTAAGAGTCGCATAGGTAAATCAAATAATTTATTTTTTTTTATTGTGTATGAATCTGTGTTATCTTTCATTTTATATATTTTCATATTATATTATAATTATATTAGAAAATTAATTATAATTTAATTTCTACGATTAGTTAATATAATATGGAAAATTCCGACAGTTATTCAGAAGTAATGGGACAAGCTAACCTTTTTAGAAATGCTAACTTTTCAGCATTACAACAAAAAGCAAATATGTA
>VMHT01006490.1_pt1 | contig 10227 bp, 13 predicted proteins | sample 4693611 | NCBI WGS metagenome assembly VMHT01 (sample SAMN12280063, study PRJNA550983) | marine metagenome | isolation source: seawater sampled from same location over 5 years 0.02-0.2 micron viral filtrate | place: USA: collected off the coast of southern California halfway between the port... ...
GGGTAAAGCCGTAATAATTTGTACCGCCGTCCACCGTAATAAAAGCAAAAACATCAACGCCGCCCGACGTTGTGGTAAGCGTCGGCGCTGTAGCTGCCGCCCAATCAACGCTGCTCGGCCATGTAATAGTTCTTGCAGAACTATCTTGTGTTACTTTTAAAATAAACGCTGAGGCTCTTCCTGATGCAGCAGGGTTACTAAATGTATAGGTTACATTTTCGGAAAGTGTATGTGTAAAGACATTACCATCACGTAAATTGATTGTAGCTGCATTAGAGCTAGAAGTAATTGCGGTGCTTTCTTCAGTCGTGCCGTTGTCAAACCCAACCACTCCATTTGCATCAGAAGTAACAACCGCGCTTGCATTTGTTAATCCTAAGGCATTTGGTAATGCTACTTCATAAGTTGAGCTTGCTGAATGCGGTGGACTAGCTAATGTAACACCATGCGAATTATTTTCACAATTTAAAACAATTTTTGCAGAGTTTGTATTACCCCTTATAACAACTTTACCTGTTCCGTTAGGCGCTAGGTCTAAGTCTGCATTAGATGATGTAACAATGTCTTGTCCATTTGTATCTAGGTTAGCTGCAAGGCCAGTGCTCAAATTTAGTGTCGTACCAACGATGGTTGTAAATGCGCCAGTGCTTGCGGAGTTTGCGCCAATTGCCGTGCCATCAATTGACCCTGAGTTAATATCTATACCAGTGACTGGCGTTGTGCCGTCAAACAAGTCATCAGTCTTATCCCAATTAGCATTTAAATAACCACCCCACGCATCTTCGTCTCCAGATACGGTAGGTTTTTGAAAGCTGTAAGTCGTTGTGTTAGATGGCATAAATAAACTCCTCAGTTACGTTTTTGCCACGCACACTTTTCCTAACGATGTAAGGGAAACAAGCGCCGTAGCTCGTTAAAACAGTTATCGCACAGTTTTGCTGTAGCTCCAAAAAATCATGCAGCACGTGACCAAGTAATTGGTGTCCAAATTTCTGACGTTGGCGCGACTGGTTCCCATTTTTCTTGCGCTGCTGTTGCAATTGTTAACGCTATTGTTGAGGTCGATGAGCCTAAAAGAAGACGCTGCACGGCCGCGTCTATATTCAATCGCCCTAATGATAAATTGGTTGTTCCAATAACAGTGTAAACACTAGAAACCGACAGTGTTGCAGTTGCACTTATTGCGGCCGATACGTTGCGCGTCCTACCCGCCGACGCCGACATGGATGCGGCAATAGCAATATTTGCTGTGCCAACCTCAGTGCTATTGTTTTGACCATAAATACTTGAGCCATACGTGCGTAACCCGTACCCTGGGCGGAAGCCCTCAGTCTCCGTGTATTCTTCAGCGACACTAACAGTTGCGCTTTGCAGCGTTATGGTTGCACTTCCATCTTTGACAATATCGTCAGTAACTAAGGCTGTTAAACTTGCGCTAATTGCTGCCGATCCGCTTACTACAGTAACAGATGAACAAGAAACACTAAGGGCAGGCGTTATTGTTGCGGCGGCGTCTATTGCCCCAGTAACGCCATAAAGCTCGGTGCCGTATAGGTCGGCACCATAAGAAGCGCGGTAAGCCATTAATCTAGCGTAATATCTAGATCACCAGCCGGGACGCGAAACACGTCTCCCGTTGATATTGCTTTACTTGCAGATAACGCAGAGTAAGCAATAAGATTACCGCTAGTGCTCGCGTCGAATACGCCGATATGCGTCACGGTGCCAAAGTTTGCGGTGGCTGTCGGAAACTCAACCGCCGCAGAATTGGTTGCCAAGTTGCCGGACACAGTAAACGCGACTGTTTGCCTGGCGTATGCAGTGCCGGAGGTGCTAACCTCAGTGCCTGACGCATCCTCGGCCGGATTGGTTGTAAATAATGCGATATACCACGCAGTCGGCCTGGTTACGCTAGTTGCAGTAAATACGTAATTTAATACGTGTGTTTCGAAAGTGTTGGAAAAACTCATGATTAGTACGCCTTTATTTTCATTCTGCGCCCGGAGCCGCCGAACTTGCTTGCTTCAGATTCGCCGTTAATGTCGGCCAGTGTTTGCGCGTAAATAGAACCCCACACGGCGACACGCGCATCGTCTTTTAAATATGGGGCAGAGTGGACCAGGCTGCCGTAAAGATAGGCATCCGGAAAAAAGGTTAGAATATCGTTAGTGGTGTTGCTATCACTTAAAGCGGTTATGCGTTTGTAGTAATATAATTCACTTGTGTACGTCGCGTCGGGCGTTGGGAAAACTTCAAGCTCTCCCGCCGTAATTGCATAAAAACGTGGCTTGCCCACGGCGTCATTGCTGTTTGCTCGTTGCTTGAGCATCTCAGCTTTACCAAGCAGCTCAAGTTGCGCCAAGTCTCCAGATGTTATGTGCAATGTTATTGTTTCACTATAGTCAGCGGGAAGGGCGCTAAATTGCGTGTCGATCTGCGCCGTAGCTCGACCCTCGTTACGCCAGTGCCGCACCCGGCGGTTCATGTCTGCCTCTGCTAACGTAATAAAATCAGGCGCGACGCTGGTTAAATCGTCTCGGTTTAAAAAATCAGCGATAGACGCCTTTAACTCTGCATATGTTGTTATTGCCATTTAATTACCCACGCTTTCTAAGTATCGCTCAAGCTCTTGCATTAATTTGCTTTGCGGTTTTGCGCTCGTCACATTTGGTGTCATCATGTCATCCAAGGCAAACATGCCGCGCTCCACAGCTCTGCCAGCCCGGCCAATATTTTTTGGCGCACGCTTTATCGCGTTAAATATTGGTTTTGCAAACGGTGCCATTGTCAACGCCGCGTCACCTAACCCCAAGGCAACTTGCCCAGTGTTTGCTGCCATTGCTCCTCGGTCACCAGCTTGGTAATCGTCAGGTATTTCCCGGGCTGCCTGGTAGGCATCCTCTAAACCAATACCCGTGCCAACTCCCGGCATGTATGTCGCCGCATTGACGGCGTGCCTTGCCATGTTGGGGTTGCCCGTCTTGTCAAAAACATAATCAAAAATAGAGCCGCTCATGCGGTTTGTTGTGTTCCGGGCATCCATTGCCTTTTGCAGCTCTTCCGCGCTGTACACGTAGTCTCCGGCGTTGTGGTATGCCCTCCCGGTGTAAGGATCTAAAGTTACGCCGCCGTATTGCGTTTTAAATGCTTCGCCAGCATCTGTGCCTATCGTAACATCAAAACCCTCGCGTATTTTGCGCTCGGTCTGTGCCTGTTTAAGGCCTGACACTTTATTTCGTATACGCTCTTCCGGGCTCATTGGTTAGCCTCCAGGTATTGCATTAATTCATTCTGCATCGGAGCGGCCTGCGCCTGGTTAGGCTGAGAAAGCCCAAGCACACCCAAGGGAGCGGCGGTGGCACCAGTTAACAGGCCTTTGTTCATTATAAAATCAAATAACACTTGCTCGCGGGTCTGACCCCGGTTAGCTGCTTGTATGTCGGCCCGGTCACGTATCGCGCCCATAAAGGTGGTTTGACTGGTAGGATCAACGCCTGTCTTCCGAGCACCGCCCATCCACAACGCGGCTTGCACTTGCGGACCCGTTAAGCCAAGCTCGTTGCCTAACTCAAACATAAAATCTTCCATTGCGGCGTATTCGTTGTTGTTTGGCATTTGGCTCCAAACAACTGGGTTATCTGAAATGGCTTCAATAGGCACGACGCCATCCTTAACGGCAGCCTTCGGATTAAACGACGGCTGACCCATTTTGTTGGTGGCAAAATATTTTTTTGACTTAGGATAAGCCTTTAAAATCTTATCTGCAAAATCTTGCCCGACCTCCGTCCCTGCAACATTTAACCAATCTGGGTCCATCGACGCCATACCAAAATACCGCGTGAAATGCAGATCGGCGGCTATGTTTTTTTCTGAGCCCTTCAACGATTGACCGAACCCTTTAGGCTTTGGGTTTTCAATCATGGATGATTTTGTACCCGCGACGCCAGGCTCAGGCAACGCGTCAAACTTGCCTTGCTGTTGTTTTGCCACAACCAATTCTTGTAGCCCGGCGGTCTTGTGACCGTAACCCGGTTGTCTGCCTTTGGCTAACGCTCTGCCGCCCTCTATGTTTTCTACGTTTTGCAATTGCGGCAAATATTCTGGGTCAGTGTATAATCTATTACGCACGGCAGAGGCGTTGCCAATGTTTGCTGGCACCTTAGACCCGGGAGACGTCGCGCCAACCAGGTCTATATACTCTGCCCATTGCCGCGTCCCTTCCTCTTCGCCGTGACCCATGATAAACCAGTCGCGTAGCTCCTCGGTGTTGTACCAGTCCTCGCCAACCTCCAGGCCAGACTCAATAGTTTCAAGCATATCTTTACGCATTGGGTTGTCGGGATTACGGAGCGCAGCCAAAGATTTTTGCAACCGCTCAGGCAATTTGGCCGGGTTGTAACGCATAAACGTAAAGTCGGTTCTATTAGGCGCAACGCCGCGATACCGTGGGTCTGACCCGGGCGGCTTCTTTAACATTTCCAGCAACCCGACGGCGCTGTCTAACGTATCACCTAACTTGCCCATTTACCTCTTTATGCTCCGTTTGCCTGAGCACCCCCAGGCCTTGCGCCGAACCTTAACCTTTGCCGTGCGCTTCTGGCTTACAGTCCTGGCGCAATAGGCGTTGCCTCGCTTTGTCCCGGGTGACGACACGCGCCGATGCGTCTTTCCCTTGCTGTCCTTGTAGGTAGTTCCGTCGGCATACTTCTTGCTGGCTGGCACTTTTTTGCGCTTGGCTGGCATATTACTTTTTCTTTTTCGCAGTCTTCGCGCTTTGCTTAAACGCCTTGGCCGTGGGCGCACCCTTAGAGCCGGGTTTGCGCATCTTCTCCGGGGTTTTTCCCGCAGCCTTCTGGCGCTTAATTCTTTTACGTTTAGCGTGAATATTTGCGTATAAGCCGGGTTTCTTAGCCATTACTTTTTCTTTCCGCCTTTTTTCTTTCCGCCCTTTTTCATACCGCCTTTATGTCCATAACCTGGCATGCGCGTTCTCCTTTATCTCATTCGTTGCAGTAAATCTAAAATCCCGGAGCGATTGTTGCGTCTGTCCATCATTCTGCGTGCTTGTCCCATATCAACGACAGCGCCTGGCCCTGGCCCGGTAAATGGTGCGAGGTTTGGCTGAGGCATGCTTGACGCATCCATGCCGTTAAAATTTTCTGGCAGCCCCATTCTACGCCGCTCAATTAATTTAAGCATTTCCTCTTGCGTCAGGGGTCGGCCCATCGGAACGGGTTCCATACCAGTGTCACGCTTCATTGGACTTGGCATTGGCACGGGTTGCATGCCATCGTCACGCTGCATGGGGCTGGGCATGGGCACTGGGGTAAGCAGTGAGCTTAACACGCCCTCCACGTCGGTGCCGTTAGCCTCCAGCGCATTTATAATTTGCATAAGTCTATTTATGTCGGCCATGTAGCCCTCCGCTAAAATGTTGCCCTCACTTTAACACAGAGGTCTGTCAGCCCCAAAAAATCACGCGATGCCTTGCAAGTTGCGCCGTAGCTCGCCCCGCCAAGCCTTAAACGACCCAGACTGCGCGGTGATTGCGTCGGACGCCATTGTCAGACATAACGCGTCAGCTAGGTCAGGCGAACCCAGGCCACGCTTACGCATCTCGTCCTTACTCTCAGCCTTCATCTTGCCGGAGCTGGTAAAGCTATATCGTATGGCCGTAAGCTCTGCCAACAACTGGTCGTCCTTGGGTAACTTGCACGAACGATCCTCAAGCCAGCCCTTGCATTTAAACCAAAGCTCAGAGCGCAAGTTCATGTAGGTGTCGCCCATGCTAGGGCTCTCCGCCACGTTTACGCCCCGCACGGGCAAACCCAGCTCTAGCAATCGATCTACAATGCCAGCCCCCAGGCCGATGCTGTCCACCAGGATCTCGTCTGGCTGCTTAGACGGGGGCAGGGCTTCATACTCTGCCACAATCCGCCCGGTGGTCTGCATCAAATCTAACCCGCGCCAGGCACGCAGCTCCGTTACTATTGGACCCTTGCGCTTACACAACGCCGTCGCGTCAGAGCCAAACCGACTGACGTCCAACCCCCACACCTCGTTTGTCTCCTCGGCTACCTCTATCGATCTGTTCTGCGCAGACTCCACCAAATGATACGGAATAATCGTGTCGTCGTCGGTCAGCGGAAAGTCGCCCAAAACGCGCACCCTAAAAGCGGAACTGGCCTCCCCGTAGCGCAACCGCATCTCATCGATAAACTCCTGGCTCACCAACGGGCTGTCCTGGCAACTCCACGTCCGGGTCCACCAAGATCCACGCATACGGTTGTGGCTCTCAAAGAACGTCCCGCTCGACCGGGTGGGGTTGCTTAACATGAGCGTCGTCGCGTTGTGTCCCGACATGCTGCCAGCGGCGGCCTCAAAAACTTTTTCTGGCACGCCGCTGCTTTCGTCAACGACTAAAAGCACGTTCTCACTGTGAACCCCAGCCAACGCCTCTGGCGTCTCAGCTCTCGCGGTTCTCAGTGAAATAAACGCCTCCGCAGGAGCCGCAACCAGCTCCACACGGTCAGACTTCACGTTTAGCAGCTCTTGCAGCTCCTTAGGCAGCTCATTAACCCAACGCTTCAACTCAGCAAACATCGCGTCAAACAACTGGCTACTGGTAGGCGCCGTCACGACAACCTTGCACGGGTAACGCAATAACAAAAACCACAGCATCGCCCAGGACGCGGTTGTGCTCTTCCCAGTGCCGTGCCCGGATTTTACACTCATGCGGCGCTCGCTGCCAGCCAAGGCTTGCAGAAACTCAGTTTGGTAGTCAAACGGGGTCGCGCCCAGCATCTCCTGGACAAAACGCACCGGGTCGTTGTGGTAGGCCTCCACAAACTCTTCCATAAAGTTTTTCTTAGTCATCGCTATGCTCAATCGTCTTGGTTGCGTCCTGGACCAGCTTTACCTTGCGCAACGCATCCAGGTGCATGTCGCCCACGTTAACCGTGATTTGCGTCTGGCCCTTGCTCGACCCGTATCGCTTCTGGTTCCAGGCCTCCGCAATAAACCGATGCTGCATGGCCTCCTCCTTGGCGATACTAATGTCTAACGCCGATAACTCCGACACCTTGCTGCCAGGCTCCGCGCTGGATCGCTCCGTGCGACGGTCCTCACGCAAGCGCCGCATAATCTCAAACCCAGCCTCGGCATGCGCGTCCGCAGCTTCCTCACGGACAGCCTCCATAGCGGCAGAATACCCCTCATGCTTGCCCAAAATGCGGTGCAAGTAACCCCGGTCCAAGTTTAACTCTTTTGCCAGGCTCGACACCGTGCCTCCAGATAGCAAAAAGTCTTGCAAATACTCTGCCCCGCCGCGCTTCTCAATCTCAGCAAAGGCTGCTTTTCGTTTGGGTCTGCCTGCCATAATTTTTCTCCAGTTAAAGTCATAATAAACACGGGGGTGCCGGGGGGCAAAATTCGATGGGAAGGTGTGTGTTTAGTTGTACAAGACCTACCCCTAGGGGTGCCGGGGTCGGGGGGGTTTTTGCGATTCTCGACCACAACATCTTGTGTTTTGACCCGGGTAAAAATAGTCGCGCAAATGCCAAAACAAGGTAAACCATTGATATACATAGATAATACGCGTTTTGCCAAATTCGCATAATAGTAATTATGTTAACAAAATGGCCTCGCGCGCGCAGGCGAGCACCACTCCGTCGCTGTCTTACCCCGTGTAAAAAAGGGGCGACGCCTGTCGATTGGGAGGAACAAACATCGCCCAGTTTGGAGCATCTGGTCGGAGGAACCTCAACCCCACAAGCTGACTGAAAAGCTCTTAACAGCCAGCTATGGCAAACACAGTGACTACTGCGTAACTCAAATATACAACCGCTAGTCATCACGGCCAAACTCCCGTGCATCTTCGTGAGCCAGTCGGTAAGCGATGACCAGATAGTTAATCATGTCGATCATGCTATCTTTATGAAACCCGTTGTCGTCTAACCTTGCCGCCTTCAGTTCAGCCATCATCCGAGCAACATCATACGCGCTCAGAGCGGCACCAGGAGTAAGCTTTCCCTTGAGCACACTGTTCCACCTATCAGCGATGCTTTCGTGCATCTGTCGAGCGTCTCCGTAGCTTTCCTCACGATCTACGATAATCTGTTGCGCTTCTCTAAAAATCTCCGGGTATTTCACTTTTTGTCCTCGCTCTGTATTTTGCGTAGCCTTTCAGATCGCTGATAACTTTAACATACCCTCGGTCGATCAGGCTCAACAGCGTCTTCCTGGTGTCGCGTAAATCTTCATCCATTGCCCCGGCTAGTTCCTCGGCTGTCATTATTCCCTCAGCCCTCATAAATTCCAGGACGTGCAACTCATGTTTCGTCAATGGTTCTCTCCATACTCTTCTCCGTTTGTCGTCGGGCAGGGCGGCACGCAATCCCAGCTCGGCCCGTTTACGCTCAAACTCCATCATCCTCCGCCGCAGTTCATCTTGATCCACGGCTTTTCTCCAGCTCGTACTTTCGCCTGAGTATTGCGCTGCGTTGCCAGTCGTTCCATTTCGTCAGCTTGGTTGACTGCAACCACTTGCGTCTATTTCCGATACCCTCCAGTTGAGCCAAATCAACATCAGCCAATGCCCGGGTAAAATCTTTTTCCGACAGTGTGGAATAATCTGGGGCGCGCCAGCGTAAATCTTCTTTCAACTTACGCATCGCAATTGCCTGCTTTTGGTATACCAGCCCACAAGCAATACCATATTATACCATACCTAAAGGTATATGGTATAAATGGTATAGTAAGCCTTGTCCGATACCATTTGCTATACCAACCAGTACCAAACTGTACCATTTGTAATATTTTATATAATGTTTTCAATATCATATGCTCTGCCGTTTTTGGTACACCACTGGTATAACCCTCATATTTTGTGCTTGGATCGTACCAACCAGTAAAACCCGTCATTTTTAGCCATTTCACCCTTGTCGGTGAGCCCTTCAATGGCCCGTTGCCAGGCCTGGCTTTTGTTTACCGCTGCGACCTTCCCGTAGAAGTGTTTACGGATGTCTTCCTCTTCTATTGCCCATCTGGTGCCGCCCTCCGGGAAGCCTGCGCCGCTCTTGTTGGGCCCTCCGACAAGCTCACCCCAGAGTTGCGTGAAGCAATTGATCACCAGCTTTTCGTTTTTGGTGAGCTTTGTTTTGGCCTCTGTTTTGCGCTCTTCATCTACCGGGCCAATGTAGCAGCTCGTCACCGGGTCGCCGTCTTCGTCTACGCCTAGCTCCACTGCGTGTAATTCAAATGCAAATTCGTGGCCGCTCTCCATGTCTCTTTGCTTGGTTGCCTTGGCAAATCTAAGGCGGCTGCCGTCATCCACTGTCAGCTCTATTTCTGTATCTGTGGCGGCGCGTAAGCTACTGTGACCCCGGGCAGAGTCTGTCGCTTTGCCGGAGTGATGCACAATGGCTATGGACGCCTCCGCATGTTGCCTGAGTATGTCGCAATTCTGTATGACCGCCGTCATTGTCTCTGGCGCGTTTTCGTTACCCCCGGCGATGGATCTGGACAGCGTGTCGACGACGATCAGCTCAATGCTGCCGTGTTTTTCTTTTACCAGGTCAATGAGATCCAACAATTTTTGCATATCTATTGCCGGGTCGAGCAAGTTAACCGGGCAGGGGCGCACCGCCAGCGGCACGTCTTCATCCTGGTAGTGATCTTGTATGACCCTGGCGCGGTTGAGGTACCCGTGTCCCCCCTCCGCAGCCAGGTATAACGTGACGCCTTGCTTGACCTTGTGCCCGTGCCATTCTCGGCCTGCGGCGACGTGGTAGGCCATGTCCAGCATCAGAAAGCTTTTCCCGGTGTTTGACTGACCGTAAAGTACTGACATCTGTTGTCGGCCCAGCCAGCCCTTTATTAAATAGTTTGACCGCAGCATGGGTTTTGCGTCGCCAATCCACACAAGCTCGTCCAGGAGCGTCTCCGGCTGCGTGAGCTTATTGAGCCCCGTTTTTACTGCTTGCAGGCCTTGCTGGGCGTGTACGTCGTTCCAGTCTGCGTTTGTTTGCTCCGGCGCCGACCAGGGCAGCCCGGTCTTGCGTGCGGCTTCCTGGCCGCCATTGTCTGCGTCGTTATCTGCCGCAATGCGTAAGTTTATGCTGGGCCATTTTTGTTGCAGCGCGTCGACCACCGTTTGTAAATTCGATTTGTCGAGCCCAAAAAACACCGGGTAGTTCTCGTCGAGCGCCTGGTAAACCGAAACGCTAG
>VMHT01097102.1_pt1 | contig 10227 bp, 12 predicted proteins | sample 4693611 | NCBI WGS metagenome assembly VMHT01 (sample SAMN12280063, study PRJNA550983) | marine metagenome | isolation source: seawater sampled from same location over 5 years 0.02-0.2 micron viral filtrate | place: USA: collected off the coast of southern California halfway between the port... ...
TCTTTTTTTAAGCGAAGTTAGTGTCTTTTTTTAAGCGAAGTTAGTGTCTTTTTTTAAGCGAAGTTAGTGTCTTTTTTTAAGCAAAGTATTATTTATTGAAATTTTCATTTGATTTCATTTGAAATTTTCAACGAGTTTGAAATTTTCATTTGATTTCATTTGAAAATTTCAAATTTTTCCTTAATTTTCCCGTTTTTATATATTTTTCCCGTTTTTATACTTAAAGACTTTTAAAAATTTTATACTATTATGCTAATCACAAATAATAAGAAAGTTATTGCATTCTATAATAATAATAAACATCTCGATTTTGAGAAAGTTAATTTATTATTTATAGATTTAATAGATTCTCTCAATAAAAATATTTTACACTCTGCGGAAAAATCTCTCAATAATGAAATTTTAAAAGATTTATTGACAAAAGTTGATATCTTAAAAGATACACAAGAAAATATTAATGAAAATATTGTATCAAAAGTTGATAAGATAGAAAATTCCAATCAAAGTATTTTTTCAAAAGTTGATAAGATAGAACTTACACAAAATAATATGAATCAAAATATTTCTACTATTCTTGGTACAATGAATAATATTCACTCTTTTTTATCTGAACAAAAAAATAGTTATATTTCGGAAATACGAAATACTCTTGATAATGTAATTGAAAATAAACAGATGAGTAATAACGAAAAAATACAACACATGCTTTCCAGTAATAATGAAAAAATACAACAATCTCTTGAAAATAAACAGATGAGTAATAACGAAAAAATTAATGCTATCTTGGAAAAAAACCAAATACATATTGTTGAAAAAACAAAATTATTATTGTCTGATATATTTTCTTCCAATAATGAAGATCTTTTTAATAAAATTATCATGAATGTATCCAATCATTTCGAAAAATTAAACAATATTACTTCCAAATTGTTACAAGATAAAAACGAAGAGCATTTGTATAACAAATTAAAAGAAATTGTTGATTCTAAACATGATTCCCTCTGCAATACTATTGATAAAAATATTCATTCTTTTATTACTTCCAACAATTCTTCCATTTTATCCGAAATTCAAAATCAATATCAAACTTTTTCCGATATGAATGAATTTCTTAACAAACAAAGGTATTGTAATTCAAGTACAACCGGAAAAATTGGCGAAAACCGATTGGAAAGTATATTAAATGATTGCTTCCCATCAGAAAATATCAAAAATAGCACCGGTATCGGAAAATGTGGTGATTTTATTCTTGAACGAAAAAATCATCGTAATAAAAAAATTATTTTCGAAAATAAAGAATACTCCACCAATGTACCTGATGTGGAAGTAAAAAAATTTATACGTGATATTGAACATACAAAATGTCATGGAATCTTTCTATCCCAATATACTGGGATTGCGAACAAAAAGAATTTCGAAATTAACTTTCATAAACAATATGTTCTTATTTATCTTCACAATGTCAATTATGATGCAAATCTTATTCTCTCTGCTGTCCAAATTATTGATATGATCACACAAAAAATTGATATTGCAAATATTGATACAGAAAAAATCTCAAAAGAAACTATTGATGATATTCAAAAAGATTTTATGCTCTTCTTGAAACAAAAAAATAGATTGGTTGATATGTCCAAAAAATACCATAAAGAAATACTTACCATGATTGAAGAAATTGATTTACCAAGCATTTCGAAATTTCTCTCCAAAAGTTTTTCTAATATCGAATTGACATCTTTTAATTGTCAAAATTGTAATCGAACTTTCCGAACAAAACGTGGTCTTGCCAGTCACTATAAGGGATGCTCTAAAAAAATGAATATTAAAATTGATACTTAATGTATTATTATCTCCTACTATTGATATAATAATACCTATTTTTGACTGTTTTTTGGTTTTTTTGCTTGTTTTTTACGTAAATCTCTAGTTTTATTCTTTTTTTGTGATAAAGAAGTTATGTTCTACCTTTTGTGCAAAAGTAAAACTTCGATTTGGGTTTTATTCTTTCTCTTTTTGTGAAAAAGAGAGATTAGAGAGATTTACTTCGTAAAAATCGTTAAAAAACGAACCTTTTTATAAATAATTCTTCACTATTTTCATTCCATGATACCCAATTGCCGCAAAACCCAACATTGTTAATACTGGATATATTCCCAAAAATGCTTTTGGACCCAATATACCAACTACTATCAATAATGGTGCAAATAAAAACGCATGCAATGCATATATCCAACCTATAAATATTCCCAACTTCATCACCTTTGTAAGATGATATAACATCACTCCTGCTCCTAATACTATCAAACTATATAATTGCCATGTTGGTAAATATCCATACGATTCTCCTACATAAATTAATAGTGGTCCTGAAAATAATATATGAAATATTGCTACTATTGTCTTTTCGTCCATGTTATTTGGTATTATATATAATTGCTCTATAATAATTATATATATAATCTGTGAGGTATCTCCTTTTCCTATTGAATTAGTTTTAATAGTTGAACCGGTTTCTTTGTATGTGCATTTTTTGCTATCATATTACCATTTTTCATAAATGATACGATATACGTGGATGCGAATTTCTCAGGGTCCTGCTTCGATAATGCACTCATTGCATCCGAACACATCAAACAACACGTGTGTAATTCATACTTTTTCCCTTTGTAATGTAAAATGGATTTCTCGTTGGTAGCACGATAACGACCTTTCTCATCTGGTTGCATATGCGGACAACACGACGTCGAATCACGTTTCGAACAATCCTCGTTTCTTGTATTTTTTAATCCTTTTCCTATTTTTGCCTTTCTCGCTTTTCTTGTCTTATTTTTCTTACCCCCTCTCAAATCGCGTGTATCTTGGTAGCTAATTGGTTGTTCGTATTCACTGTCGTCACTATCACTATCTTCGTTTTCATATTTTTCCCACGGAAAAGTAAACGTATCATCATAAGATGCTCTATAAGAATCTCGCACATAATCCCCTATTAAATTGTATGGAATTGTTTCCCTTGCCTTTTCCTCAAAACAATTCTCACAGTAAAAATCATTGGATTCTGGATCTTGAATTACATTATCCATTGTTTGTTCTGAATGAGGTTCATAATATTCACCACAACCTTTGCAACTTATAATAACATCCGAATCATGTATACAATTATCACATAATACTAAATCTTTTCCACTATGGGTTTCAATATCATTCCAATATTCACACCCAAAACGATTATATATATATACTGGCCAGAGAGATTCATTACTTAAAAACCATTGAAAATTAGAACATTCGTCACACTCTACCTTTATCCATCTGGGTTTCTCATGATTATTATTCCATATTTCAGCATAATTTTCAGAATCAATCGATTTACCAGGTATTATTTCAGTATTTATAGCTAATTTTTTTTCTTCTTCTTTCTTTATTTTTTTTTCATACATCTTTTGTATTGAAGATGCTGATAAATTAAGATTAAATCTTTCATTTATTTGTTTAATAATATTGTCAGGATAATTTTGTTCTTTAAGAATTTTGTAAAATTCTTTTGGATTTTTTTTATACATTTGATACATTGAATCAATAGCATATTTTTGTAATGATTTCACACGAGTTCCTCCTCTTTTTTTAATAGTCTTCTTTTTAACAATCTTTCTTGTCTTCTTTTTCTTGCCCCCTCTCATCTTTCGTGTATAACATTTGTTATACGCATACGAAGCAAATGGATGTTTTAATGCTTTCTTGTATTTCTTGTTGTTCTTCTTTTTCATTTCTTTCATCTTTTTTACCATTTCTCTTCGTGTCATTAGCTCATTACTTATCATTTTTGGATATACATCATTCTTTTTTATTTCTTCTATTGTCATTTTTCCATCTGCTACCATCATTGCTAAGTAAATGGTAGCGTAATTCGCACCGATTCCACCACAACGTGCTGTTAATAATTTCTTCAATCCGTCGTAATTTAATGAACCACTTATTTTTAATACGTCCATTACCTTGGTTTTTGGTACATGATATTTGATACTACTATAAAAGTAATCGTAATGTGGTCGAGGTACACAATGTTTTACATATTCATCTCGTAATATATGCTCATGGAACAATCCCTTTGTTTTCCAAAATGCAAATCCTCCTTTTTTATTTGATTCTGCGGTTGGCTTACCAAACATCTCTACACATCTCTTATAATATTCTCGCGGTTCTTTATGATACCAATGGTTCATGTTGTAAATAATACTATATATTACTATATTATATATATATATAGTAATTATAGATATGAATGAATGGAAATTAAAAACATGGAAAATAAATCCTGAAAAATTACAAAATTGGAAACGTCTTGATCCAAACTTTCCAAAAGAAAAAGCCACGGATTGTGCTGTAAACGCAATGAGCTATTTAGGTGTCTTTGATAATTTACAATCGGATGAAGAAGTTAAGTTAAAATCACATCTTTTAAATATAACTGGTATGGGTACTACTATACCTGAAAAACTAGGTACAATATATGATAAATTGCATTTGATTACACGAGAAAAATATGATGTTAGATGTGTATTGGATTTAATTGTTTATAATCCAAAAGATAAATATATATGGGAAAGAAGATTAGAAGAAAGTAAACTTTCTTCATATTGTAAATATAAGAGTGGCTTCTTAAATGATATGGATTATATTATGAAGAATGGTGAATTTACTTTATTTGATTTCTATCGATACGATGGCACAGGACATTCTGTTGTATTGGGTAAAGTAAATGATAGTTTATATATTATTGATCCACAACAAGAAACAATAAATAAAGAACAAGAAAAAATGGATATTGACAATAATAATAATAATTGTATTGATCTGCGTTCTATTTCATCTCTATTTGAAGATTATTTAATCAGGAAAAAAGCTATTGCTGTTTCTTTTATTCTTGTAAAAGAAACAATCGGTAAACGAAGTGCTAAGGATTCACTTCATATTAATGTTCGTAGACCAAAAACACCTGAACCCCCTTTAAAAAAACGAAAACTTAGTGGTGGTAAGAAAAAGAAAGGTAAGAAAACCATTAAAAAACATAAGAAAAAAAGTGGTAAGAAAAAAAAGAAAGGTAATAAAAAGAAAACCATTAAAAAACATAAGAAAAAAAGTGGTAAGAAAAAACATTAAATCTCTCTATCTCTCTTTTTCATAAAAAAAATTAAATGTATATCAACAACAAGTTTTACTTTTACATAAATATTACATGAGAAGTAAAACACTTTTTTAAAATGTTAGTAAAGAGAGATTAGAGAGATTTATTTTCTTCATCACAATCTTCTGTCCATACTTCGTGCCACCATTTACCTTCCTCTGTATTCCATACGTTTTTATCCCAACATGGATCATCTTGAAACTGTGTAACATGTTCAGAATCTTTTATATCCTCTAATAGACTTAGAAATGGTAGTTCATTTTCCATCTCTTGTTGAATAAATTGACATGTTGCATTCATTACATTGTATGTAGTCATATTATATTGATAATGTAGTTGTTTTTTTTGTTTTTTGTTTCTGTTTTAATTAATTTGATATATCGTCTTGTTTATAATGTATGTTAAATCAACCTTGTTAAAAAAAATCAATTTTCTACTATCGACCTTTTTTTTTGTTTTTTTTTGTTTTTTTTGTTTTTTTAATAGTTTCCTTTGTTCCATACCATTTTCTCCTCACTAGATTCATTTAAATCGTCCCATACCTGATCCCACCATTCACCGTCTTTTACATCCCATACATTGGTATCAAACCATACATCTTTATATGAATCAAATCCTGTTAATTCATTCCATACATTGTTCCATGAATCCCATTCATCTTTATTCCATACTGGTTCCTCTGTTACAGAAGACAAACTATATAGTTGTGAATAAATATTCTTGAATTCATTATAGTATTCTTTTCTCTCTCTTTCATTCATTGTCATATATGTCATGGTTAATTTACCAGCGGATTCTTTCATTTTTTCAAATGTTTCCATATTCTCAAAATGAAACACATCTCGTTGTACTTTAAACCATAAGGAAAGTACATCTGTTAAGAAATCCAAGTCTTTGTGTTTTTGTATAATAGACATTGCCTTTTCATTTGTTATAATATTCATAATGATGATATGATAAAATCGTAATTGTGTTTGTATTGTGTTTGTTTGTTATGTTGAAGTTGTATTCGTTTATGTATGATAAAAATATAAAAGCCAAATAAAAAAATCAATTTTATCCTATCTCGACCTTTTTTTTGTTTTTGTTTTTTTGTTTTTTGTTTTTGTTTTTTGTTTTTTGTTTTTTGTTTTTTGTTTTTGTTTTTGTTTTTGTTTTTGTTTTTTATTAAAATGTCCATACTAATTTCTCCTCACAGGTTGGATCCATGTTTTTCCATATATAATCCCACCATTCACTATCTTTATAGTTTGGAATGGTTTCATCGGATTCCGATTGTAATTCCATATCTAGTAATTCCAGTTCCAAATCTAGTTCCGAACCCAAACAATAGTCATCTAGTAAATCTAATGTTGAAGCGTTGGGTGTTTCTTTTTGTTGTAATGGTTTTGTTTTTTCAATAACATGTTCTTTCTTCATATAATATGTTATCTTTTTCTTGTCTTTATTAATAGATACAAAACGAATAATATCTTTATCGTCTGTACATACTGATTCTTGTATTGTAAACGTACTCATAATTGGTAATAATATAATGTTTTTGTTTTGTTTGTCTTTGTTTTTGTTGAATGTTTATAAATGTTTTATGATTTGTTCCATGTCTTTTCGTATCATAAATCAATTTTCTATAATCGTCCTTTTTTTTATTCTTTGTAATACCTCGCCATTTCCTTAATATGATTGGGTATATTATCCTTTATTAGATCCAATGTTGCTTGTTTTATTTCATAAGGAGACCCTTTTTTTCCCATATAAAGTATTTCATGATGAACTTTTAATAAAACAGCTATCAACTCTATTGCAAGTTCTTCATCTATACCGTCATCGTATTCATATGTTTCTGTACTATTTTCACCATAATGATATATGTTGTCATCTTCATATGCTTCTACGTAATGATATTTCTCCATACATTCTTTTTCTGTATATACTCGATTCATGTTATTGTTGTTTTGTTGTATAAATATGATTGGAAAACGATTTTGTGTATAATCTCTCTTTTTTTTTCATATAATAAATCAATTTTATTGTTTCTTGAAAAATCGACGTTTTTTTATAAAACATTTATGGATTTCACTTTTTTTTTGCGTTTTTTTCACTTTTTTCTACCAAATGTCATAAAATCTCTCTTTTTATTATTTTCAATCCTTGAAATTTTTTTTTTGAAAATGGACAAAAAAAATGTCCAATTCCAAAAAACTTTTTCCAAAATATTTTTTAAAAAAAATTCTTCCCCATTTTAAGAAAATCTTATTTTCAGACCATAACAGTGTTCTTTCTAATAAAGACAAAAATCACTTTTTCCAAAAATTCTCGAACATTCGTTTTTTTGAAGCACTTTTTTTATAAGAAAGATGTAGGAAATGATAAAAAAAGATAACAAAAATGCGTTAAAATGCGTTTTCAAAACGAGCAACGAAAAAACAGACGATAATACATATGAAAAAGACATAAACATAATAAATAATTTACAGCATGACCCTAAAATGATAAAAAAAGATAACAAAAATGCGTTAAAATGCGTTAAAACGAGCAACGAACATTTCATATGTGTGCATTGTGACTATACAACGTCTCGTAGGAACAACTATATTCGACACATTTCCACACGTAAACATAAAATTTGTGAAAAACGAGCACGATATTTAAAAACGAGCAAAAACGAGCACGAACATTCTAACAAAGAAAAAGTGTATTTTTGTAAAGAATGTGATTTTGAAACCAACCGATTATGGGATTATAAACGACATTTACAGTCATCCAAACATTTTTCTACGATGGAAAAATACTCCAAGATGCAATTATGTATTTATAATAAAAAAACAAATAACGAGAAACATCTCTTTCACTGTGAATGCGGTAAGCAATACAAATTCCAATCCAGTCTAACACGACATAAGAAAAAATGCAATTATGTAAACAATGTCTCTCTGTTGACAAATCAAAATGCAATCAAAGATATTATTCGACAAAATATGACCCAAATCACCAATATCTATAAAACCACGACGAATTCAAATAACACCATACAACACAATCATTTTAATCTGCAATTCTTTCTCAACGATACTTGTAAAAATGCCATGAATTTAAATGAATTTGTTCAAAACATAAATTATGTTCAACCAACATGGAACGATCTGTTAATACTAAGTGGTCCTGAAATGCACAATCATTTTTCAAAAATAATACTGAAACAATTAACAGACTTGGACATTACAAAACGACCAATACATTGCACGGATAAAAAACGAAACATCGTATATATCAAAGACAACAACCATTGGGAAAAAGACAATGAATGTAAAAAGATAACAAAAGCCGTAGATAGTATGACCACCAAACAAGAAAAAACAAATATGAGTGTGTTGAAAAAATGGCGTGAAGACAATCCAGATTATTTGGAAAGCAATAATAAATCAGAAATGGTATATCATGCAACTCAAAATATACTCGAAGGAAATAAAACCAAAGACAAATGTACTAATAAAATAGTATCCAATATATTGGAAAATACAAAAATCAATAAGACAAATATTAAATATATTCAATCATGAGACATATCATATCATATACGTTATACGTATAAACATTTATACATTATATTATACACCATAATAGGTTATAATATAATGAATGATTTTATTGTTGTTTGTCTTTGTCAAAAGAGGTATACAATAAAAAACCACTTACAAATAGTAAATAGATCGCCAATACTCTTTTTTGTAATGCATCACTTACCATATGACTAAATCGTGCTCCCAAAAACGTTGTCAAGGAAGCCACAATCATAAGAATAATAGCCAATGGAACATCAATGTTCCCTTTTCTATAATACTCAATTACTGCACCAATAGACAATGGTGGTAAAATAGCCAACAAAGTTGTTCCAGCAGCAGTCTTAAAATCTGGAACCAATCCAAACAATAACAATCCCGGTAAAATCGTATCCGCAGTAGTTGTTCCTGCAAATCCTGCTATAAGACCAGCGATGGTTCCTATTATAATTGTGATAACAATGGAATAAATATCTAACATATTTTGTATATAATATTATCTAATATAGTATGATATTAAATATACGTTGGTATTGGGACGTTTAATTTGTAGATTTTTTTTAGTTGTACTTTTTTTAGTTGTACTTTTTTTTTGTACTTTTTTTTATATGGTGCTATTATATAAAAGCAATTATGAAAGAAGCACTACTTATAGGTATTAATTATTCAAACGATGAAAACGCACAATTGTATGGTTGTGTAAACGACGTTGTTGCCATGAAAAATATGTTGTTGGATGCATACGCATATAGTGGTAATAATATTACTCTCTTACGTGACGATGAAAACGATGCTACTATTCGTCCAACACGTAACAATATTCTTAGCAAACTACGTGCACTAGCAGATAAGAGTGCGAATTTATCCGAATTATGGATCCATTATTCCGGACACGGTTCGTATGTGAACGATACAAATCGAGATGAAAACGACCAACACGACGAAGTGATTGTCCCATGTGATTATAAAGAAAATGGTTTTATTGTAGACGACGAGTTACGCATTATTTTAAATTCTATGAAATGTTTGGTTTATATTACCATGGATTGTTGTCATTCGGGTAGTATATGGGATTTACCTTATACCTTTCCTATCCACAATAATCGTATTTATCGTGGATTAGAAAACCGTAGTGGTGTACAAAATCGAAACGTATATATGTTGTCCGCTTCTCGTGATAGTCAAACTGCTGCGGATTATTTTAATTTTGAAGCAAAAATACCTATGGGCTCATTTACCATGGGTGTTATGGAATGTTTGCGTAATCGTCATCACAATGTTTCGTTATTACAATTGTATATTGACATACATAATTACATGGTAAAAAATCAAATGACCCAACGTCCAGTATTATCGTCATCCAACCACTTGCCGTTGTATGTTCGATTCGAACGCAGTGGTGTAGTAGATCATACCCAACGTGTATTGAGTGAACAGAAAAAACGGACTCAAACTTCTTCTCGTGTATTACGAAACACAATGAAACAA
>VMHT01081057.1_pt1 | contig 10226 bp, 13 predicted proteins | sample 4693611 | NCBI WGS metagenome assembly VMHT01 (sample SAMN12280063, study PRJNA550983) | marine metagenome | isolation source: seawater sampled from same location over 5 years 0.02-0.2 micron viral filtrate | place: USA: collected off the coast of southern California halfway between the port... ...
GCCCTTTGCCGGTGGTACTATGTGAATGAATATCGTTGAGAACGGTTGCCCACGGTAGATCATCTGTGGGTAATATCTCCTTGTCAAGCGTATGGTCGCCGTAGACTCGAACTTTAATTCGCCCAATGTAAAGCGGATCTAAGATTTTTTCCACATCCCCTATAAAAAACTCTAGATTCATTTTAGTTTCTTCCCATAATTATCAATCTTTAATTCGCTTGAAATACTGTTTTTTCCACCATTTGGGGGATCATGGGGGCGGGTGACATCCGGCGACACTTTTAACAATTCCTCGTTGGCAGTCATCTCACACCATACTGAAAACTGCGAAATTTGTTTACGCATTTTAGGCGTCTGTATGCTCATCCGATTACTCCGATTGCAAAACTTAATCCGAGGCAAAAACCCAAAATCAACATTAAAATCACTGGTACTGCTTGTATCAAAGGTAGTTTGAGAATTCGATCAATCATATTTGCATTCCTTTTGGTTTTCTCTCAAAGTCTGAATAATCATTCCATTCACCGTTATACTCATATTCTAATGGTTCAAATTCGCCTGTTTCATTGTCAATGGTATACTGCATACATTCGAGGGTTAATGTACTCAAAGTATCATTAGGAAATTGTTCTCGAGCATATAACTCGGCACCATCAGTGAAGTATGTGGTTGCCTCTCGTAGCACATCATTACACATATCTTCGGATACAAAGACTACATTGGGATTGTGGGAATAAAACTGAATACCTGCTTTATCACCACCGAAGGTTGCAATTAATGTTATGAGTATTACGATTGGGTCCATACTGTTATTTATACTGCGGTGCTCATGGTAACCGTTTAAAGGTGCGGTTGGGGTATTGGGATGAGACCATGGAAAAAATTTCTCTTCTCTGTATGATTCATAGAATTATATCTGATTGGATGGTGTGAGAAGAATATCGGCTTTGATATGGGTCGATGGTGCCTCGTTGTTATTGTCGCCTTCGGTAATACTGATTTCCTGTGAGTCTCGTACACAAGTAAATAACATTCGGTGTTGTTTCATGGGATTGACTTTGACCATATGTTGTATTGCTTCAATAATGTACACACCTGATAGGGCAGGTTCAATCTCGGGTTCAAGTGATTTTTCTTCATTAATTGATGGTACAATGATCTTCACGATTTCACCAGCATGAATTCCGGCCATACCATAGACTTCAATTTGTAGTCGATTCTGTCGCCAATTCATATTTTGACTTCTTTGTTGTAATATCGTATTTTCAGGATTTGTCAAGGTATTTTCGTCTGCCGTTGTATGTACGGTATTAATCTGTACATAGTCGGAATAGTCGGACAGGCGTAATCCATCTCGATCCGGTGTTTTTGCGTGTAGCATGATGTCATTTTCGGCACCTTCGGTACTTAAATTCAAGTGCGGAGTGTTCTTATAGGCGTCAAAATGATTGTATGTTGTCTCGTTGTAGGTCTTAGTATATAAATCAAAGGCACCTAGTCTGGAACCGTAGTATCCTTCGTTTAAATTAGTAATTTGATTGTGATGTATCATCGGTTTGATGTTCAATATATTGTTCAAGCGTTGTACTGGTGCTAACCCAGGTCGTTGTCCTGCTTTTGACCATTCATAGGTGCGTATCTCTTCATCTGCTGTTTTGGCGTTTGCGATCAGACTTCCATATGACCTAAAATGAAACTGATTATCAAGTCGTTCATAGAATAGGTAACCGACATTATTTCGATCTTGACTTTGGCATTTGTGTTTGATACTATTGATGAACTCTATCGGGTGTTGATCGGTGACCGTGTGTTTCTTTGTGCTTCTTGTTGGTTCAATGATAACTGACTTGTCTGTTTGTAAAAAATTCTGATTATTCAACACATCCTCAATCATTTCTGAATAAGCACCAGTGTAAGTCTTAGATATGCGTACCTGTTTGTCTCTGACGAATTCTTTACTCGTAAAAGATAGTTTGACATCTCGGGTGTTTGTACCAACTGTATCTTGTATAACATTTACAACACGAAAAGCGATGGCAGAACTATCAATAAAGGTTTCAAATTCTTCAGGTAGTGTCGGTGTTCGCATTTTCACCACAAGGTACTCTTGACCTAAGTTTAACTCGTTTGTTTTTACAAGACCGTTGCTGTCTATGAACTGTATCTCACCTGTAATAAATGGGCGTTCTATATTCTCATATACTGACAACTCAACAACTGAATCACCTATGTCTATACTCTCGCCCTTGTGATTGACAAGAAAGCAATAGTCCATAGTAAAATCGCCTGGAAAGTTTAATGTATCAAGTGGTGTTGCCATTGAATTATGCTGTGTTAGTAGAATCCATTGCTACTTTGAACTCATTTAAAAAACTTGTTAAGTACACCGGTGCCAGTAGGCGTATCTTACGCTTCTTATCTTGTTGTCGTTCTTCATATTCTCTATTTGTAACCAGTGTCGCACCCGGTGTTGTAGAATTAACTTGTATCAGGTGTGAATCATCTATACTTGTAGTCGGTCCACTTGTTTGTACAATTTCATAGTGGTGTGGTGAGTCAACAGCAGACCCATACTTGTCAATTATAAATTGATTAAACTGTGGTGTTGTCAACGGCCAGTCAAAATATCTATCTGTTATATTATTTGTGAGTAATATAATCCAATGAAACTTTGTTGACCCGAAATGTTTGTGTGCAATTACTTCAGGTGTTTCATTCTCACCTACAATATGTTCATCCATGAGAAGCATATCATCTTCTAAACTATTCTTGATACCTACTCTTTTTAAAATGTGCGTACACAATTTCTCATCATTCGTATTACCAGTAGAACTGTAAAAAACCTTAGGAAAACTATTAAAGTACATCTGGTCTCCTTACATCAGGTGTTGACGCTGCTACTGTTAGTGCGTCTGGTTTTCTTATATCTGGTATACCAATCGAACCTGCTGATTTTTGTGCGTCAGTCATGGCACCCGCTCCGGTTGATTGTGCTGGTGATGGTGTCTTAGCACCTGATCGAGAAGGTGGTAATTCTAATTCGAATATTGTTGACTTGTCGTGAACATCTAACTCGTTGAATGTAAGTGATACATCAATCGTTCTAGGCGGTGCCCCTGCTGAATTTCCTCTAAATGTCTTGAAAGTGTCACCTTCACCGTATTTTACCTCTAAACCTACTAATACACTTTCTGCGATTGTATTCAAATATTTGTTTTCATCTGTTCGATACATATAGTGAATATTAAATGAACTTGGTACTCTCATTACAGCACTTGCTTGGTTTCCTAGTATTGTTGGGTGCATATGATATTTAAATAGATATATTATACTTTGAATGTCGTTTGCTTCATCTTCACTTGACGGTGTGAACTTAAAGTTATATTGAAACTCCCTAGGTTTTACACCACCAAAAGTCATTTCTAATCTATTGTTAACTGCTTGACCTGTTCTTGCCTGTAAGGCAGCCTTGAACCCTGGTGCTGCCATATCAACACCTTCACCAACGGATGCTTGTAAGAGACCTGCTGCTTGACCTTCACCCGCTACTGAATTAAAAAATCCTTGATCTTGTGATCTTACTAGACCACCAATATCTTCTCTATTATAATCTACACCATAAGTAGCAGTTATTTCAGGTGGCATATAAAGTGATATAACATTACTGGTTCGTATTTTTTGTTGTCTCTTATTCAATGTTTTGTTTAAACTTCTTATCTTACCACCATTTATTTGTGAAGTCACCGGTGACGACAGGTCTTTACCCACAACTCTACCTCTAGCGTCATCTACTTTCTCTTCATCTACTGGTACATTGATATAGAATATCATGTAGTGTCCGTTTGAGGTGTTTTCTGTTGCTATATCTTTTGGGAAACTTAATGAACCAAATGAAAACTCATTCTCTTCGAATATGAACTTTGATTGTTTCTTCAACTTGGCAAAGTTCTTACCAAGAGAAGCCGCAGAACCTGCTATCTTAGGATTAAATCCACCGTCAAGTAGTGAACCTAGTTTACCCCCAATAGCATTCTTTGCCATTTTCTTTAAATGATTTTTTATTAATCCCATAGTAGCATAAATAGTTTAGTAATATTTATATGATTCAAATGAAGAAACACAAAACTTATAAAGGAAAATATCGTCCTAAGTTTCCCAAGAAATACAAAGGTAATTATAATAATATAATATATCGGTCTCTATGGGAAAGAAAGTGTATGGTATATTTCGATAGCAACCCTAGTATATTGTCATGGTCTAGTGAAGAGTTAGCAATACCTTACTTCGATACTATATCTAAAAGACGGCGTAGGTACTATCCTGATTTTCTCATTACTGTTAAAGATAATACGGGAAATGAAAAGGTACATCTAATAGAAGTCAAACCATCTAAGCATTTAAAACCACCTGTCATCACCAAGGGTAAACGAAAGAGTACAATTCTTCAAGAGGCACAAGCATATTATATGAATAGAGATAAATTCGCAGCCGCTGAAAAGTGGTGTGCGAAGAAAGATATAAAGTTTAGTATCTGGACAGAAAAAGAACTACTATTCTAATTAAGCGTGAACATTTACGCTTCTAAATGCGTAATAATCAAAATCTGTATGTTGAGGACTTGCGTTTGTTGTCGTATTGTTTGTTGTAGTGTTAACATTTTGTACATTACCACCATTATTAACTGCAATATTATTACTTGACGCACCACTACTAGAACCGGATGCCCTTTGTGCGTCATTTAAATTATTAGTTTGTGCAGGAGCAGTAGGATCAGCAATAATAGTCATATTTTCTACGAAGTCTTTTGCTGTAGATTGTAGAGAAGAGAAACTTAAACCAAATGCTGCCATCTTACCTATCTCAAAAGCACTTGGCATAGCTTCTGTAAACCCACTCATTGTTTGTGTGAAATTTTTAAGTATTTCAGGAGCATTACTAGAACCGAATGATTCTATATCTTTATCTAATTTCTTCAACGCCGAACCAAATCTATCTATACCGTCTGCCGCATTTTGTATATTTTTACCATCTATCTTTTGTATTTGATCTAAAGGACCATCACCAAAGAGACCACCAAATCCACTAATTATCGCACCGATACCTGACCCTGCACCAAAAGCGGCAAGTGCGGGAGCAAGAGCAAATAAAGCAATAGCGAGTCCACCTAAGTTTTTTACATCTACATCAGCAAGTCTTTCTATTGTAGTAGCTAAACCATCGAATACAGTAGAAACAACATTAGAGATTGCGTCACCTATACTGGTTATAACACCACCGATACTCTCCATAATGGGTGGTATTTTCTCCATCACTTTAACGAATGTCTTACCTATTACCTTTGCAATACCTACAATAGCATCAGCAAATACTTTAATAGCAGGAGCGGCAAGTTTTAAAGCAAAACCTATACCTATAACTGCTGCTGTAAAGGCGGCTAATCCTACTAGTGCAATAGGATTTGCTAAGGTCATTACTGCCATACCAAGTGATCTAATACCCATCGCCAAACCTTTTATTCCTGCACCAACACCAGCAGCGCCACCACCAACAAGACCAGATAACATACCAAATATGCCACCTTTTTTCTTTTTACCGTCACCTCCATCTTGTTCTGGTTCTTCTGGTACAGCACCAATATCATCACCACCACCTTCAGGTTTTTCTGATCTAGAGGCAGGATCACCTTTCATTACTTCGAATATTTGTTCAAGATATGATTTACCCGATTGATCTGTTAATCCTAATGCTCTACCTAGTCTAATACTGGTCCGTTTCATCAATGACATCTCTGGAACTAGTATATCACTTGCCTTCATGCCAGGTGAACTTTCTTGTCCTGCTGTAGAGGTTGTGCCTTCTTTTGTTAATACAGAAGCATTATCTTCGGATTTATCTGCAAATTCTGTTTCTATTTGTGCTTTCTTATCTTTCTGTATTTCACGAGTCATATTTTGAGACTCTTCACTTGCACCAAGACCTAAAGCACCTTTTACTTTATCATTTAAACTATCACCTAGTGAATTAAAGTATCCTTCTAGAGGTGCTATACCTGCTGTACCAAAGAAATCACCCATAGCAGATAATGGGTTTAGTGTTTCTGTTAATGATCCTAAGAAGTTTTGATTTGCTTTACCAAAAGCACCACCTGACTTTGATGCTTTTTTAACATTTTTTTCTGTTTTGTTAATTAATTCATTAAGTTGTTTTTCTCTACCTTCATTTAAATCTTTTGATCCTTCTTTACCGAGATTTTTAACAACTTGTTTTAAGTCTTTTACAGTAGTTAGTATTTGTTTTGTCGCTTGAGGATCTTGACTATTTTGTAGTTCTCGTTGAGCAATCTCTAAATTATCTAGAACACTGGCAACAGCAATCGACTCTGGACCATCACTTAAAGTACCTCTTACTTTACCTATATCTTCACCTAAGACATCAGACGCAGCAGTTTTCTTCGCTGTGAAACCTTTAGTACCATACTGTTTAGTTATATCGGCTACTGTATCGTCAAATGATTTAGACATTTACTTTTTACTCGTTCCTGTGTATAGACCAAACCAAGCAGCGCCAGCACCAACTACGATACTTACTAACCCAGATTGTTCCATTGATGGATTACCTAATGCCATATACCATATAACAACTTTATATAATAGAAAGATATAGGTTGTGATGAATACTCTAGGGAATATACGCCAGGCGTCTATTGCTCTCGCTAAATGTATTATCTTTGCGTATGGGTTTATACCCAAGTCTTTAATAGAAGTATCAACCTCAAGATCAACTTGTATCTTTTGTTTAGGTTCCGCTACTTTTACTTCTTTATCTATGTTTTCTTGACTCACGGTCTATTCTCTCCTTTTCTTCTCTTAGATAATCTATAAGCATTTTGATATAAATTTCCCTCTCCCACGGTAACATATTATCTAGTTCCGTTAGAGAGTACTTATGATGTTGCATTAAACTAAAATTAGTAGTATAATGATTCTCTAACGAATCGTGTGAAAGGGCGATTAAAAAAAACTTTGCATCCCTTCTAACACCTTAGTCTCTTCTTTATTAGTCTTAGGGTGCTTATACTTCACTTCATATTTTAATTTAGGCATTGTTTCGAAAAATGTTTTAAATTTATTCAAGTGTGCGTTAGTTAACCCACCTAAGAATTCATCTAAATCAGCATCTCCCATATCTGCTCTTTCGTGTACAGTTTCACCATCAATTACTTGATAGATACATTGTTTAATGACTTTGAAAAACGACACTACTTCTTGACCCTCTATGATATAATCTTCAATATCTACTCTAGGGTAATCCATGATAACTGATATGTCTTTATTAATTTCAATCTTGTTAGTATGATCTTCACCAACTTCAACATTGATATCTTCTAAAGGCAACTCAACCTGTGCATAGTTTTTGCCATCTTGACACTTTATTTGTATTGTTGAAGTCTCACCTATTGACTTTGATCGTATCTTTAAAAATACATACTCTAAGTCAAATAATGGTGATTTCTCAACATCAAATTTTTCATATGTGCAAGTCGCTATAATTTCTTTCATAGCACTTAACATTTCTTTTTTGTCTTGCGACTCAAGTGCTATTAATAACACTTTTTCTTCTTTAACTAGAAACGGTCTAAATTTTAGTTTCTCGTCTGTTGAAGGTATCTCTAATTCGTAATTAGGGACATCAAGTTTAGGTAACATAATATTTTCTCCTTATGCATTATTTATTAAAAAGGTGGGAATACCGCACCCCCAAATACCTTACCAGTCGGTATTCTATTTTTTGCCTGATTAAATACATTATTTCCTGCTCGTCTTAATTCAGATGGCAAGTGTCTGAATAATCCAAACGGTCCTTGACCTTTTGGATCTTGAGAAACAATTCCTGTTTGTTGGGTCATAAAAGTATCGTCTTTTTCAACTTTATCAATATCAATTATGTTTGCCCAATATCTATAATCAAATGTAATACTAACTTTGTGTATTTGATTTTTATTATCATATCCCAATGGTTGTGCTGCTATTGTTGTAGGAAAACATTCGAACATCTGTACAGCATAAACAGCATTTTTTGATTGACTAGATGATTGTTGACTTCTAGGATGTCCGCCTTTCATATCTTGTTTATCAAAATCAGACAACTGCATAATTTTCATTGGGGTCACATACTCATCATAATAATTTAATTCATAATTTCTTTTATTGATAACTAAGTTTTGCCAAGTTTCAAAATAATGTTTCTCTTTCATAAACTTATCACAATAAAAGGTAGCAGTAATAGGTGCAAAGTTTAAACCTGTAGCGTGTGTCTTTTCAGGTCCGTGATATCTAGTAGTAGCAGTTTCTATTGTTCTACCAGGAAACTCTATTGTATCACAATGAAAAGCAACTTGCTCTGCCATATCAGTTTGCATAGTTCTGGCGTCATTGAAATCTGAAGCAACACCACTATTAGGACTACTTAATTTAATACCTATGGGTAGAGTACATTCAATAATATATTTCGTGGGTCTAGCATAACCACCTGCGGCCTGCGTCATCGCCCTAAATCTGTTTATAGTAGTATCAGCATTTGCCTTACCACCCAGTCTAGGATCTTTATCAATATTATCGTAAGACTTATCTCTAGGAAATCCTACTCTAATATCGTAACCGCCGATTTTAATACCTTTACGAAATATTGCCATTAGTTAATACTATTCTGTTTTCTAAATGTGCTTCTTCTACCAACTCTTTATTCTGACCTACATAAGGTACAGCATGGTGTTCATCACACATTTGTTGATTAATATTTATACCATTACAAAATATCTCACCGAGAATACGACCGAACTTACCAGTCTCTTCACCTTTGTGTGTTTTAATTACTATTCTTTCAGCAGTCTTTAATTTATTTTTCAAATACTCTTTTGCCATTAAACCATATTTCTTCTCTTCTAAATCTCTTGTTCTACTTTCTGGTGTATCAATACCAAATAGTCTAACTCTACTCTTATACATTATATCAAAACCTAAATCAATAATGACATCTATTGTATCACCATCTACAACTTTAGTTACCTTGTTTACTCTGTATGAAAAATCTGTTTCGTCTCCTAGTTTTGCCATTACATATTCCTTCTAGTATCCGAGAATACTTTTGATTGTGTAGCACCAACAAATCGTGCTACAGGTAAATTAATTGCGACAGGCATTTCATTTACTCTTATATTTAAAAAGGCACTTTGTACACCTGCCAATTTATAAGACTTAACTGCTGGTCTTACAGCATTTACTTTAGACAACTTTCTCCAATTCACACTTAACATTGTATTCTCATCCATCTTTTTATCGGTTGCAAATCTTAATACATTCTTAAACACCTGTACTCTTAGTCCATAAGGTAGATAGTGAAAGTTAATACCCCAAAATCTATCACCTTGTTGCTCAAAAGGTATTATCAAAGGAAACTTATCATAATATTTAACACCATATGTTTCACCATATGTTGTTGCTTTGTAACCAAACAAATTCATTAGACCGAACTTAGGCGTTGAACTTGCTTTACCTTGTCTTATCAAACCTCTCGCTGAAGTACCTGATCCCGTTGCGTCTCTTACTTTTTGTCTATACCAATCCATAGACTTCTTAGTATCACCTGCCTGTTTTACTATACTGTCTATAACACTTGCCATACTACTATTTATACTGGTTTGAAGATAGTTATTAACTCTTCTTTGCCTTTAACTTTGATTTTATCTACTTCAACTGACTTGATATTCTCTAGTTTTTCTTGAGTATAACTAGAATATAATGTTGGACAATCTTTATACTCACCCCGACCAGCAGTTGCCTCTAATCGTGCAGCAAGATTAACTGCGTCACCTATAACTGAATAATCAAATCTATTTGAACTACCCATATTACCTATGATTGCTGTACCTGTGTTGATACCTGTACCCACATTGATATCAGGTAGTCCTCGTTCTTTGTATAATGCCTTTAACTCTTTTGTCTTTGCTTCTATTTCAATAGCACTCTTGACTGCTCGTTCAGCGTGATCTGGCATATCAATCGGTGCATTGAATACTGCCATGATACAGTCACCCATAAACTTGTCAATCATAGCACCATTGTTGAGTAGTATTTTAGTCATGTCATCTAGAAACTCATTGACAAGTTTTACAAGACCTTCAGGATCATCTTTGTTTTTGTAGTATTCAGAAATAGGTGTGAAACCAA
>VMHT01110353.1_pt1 | contig 10226 bp, 13 predicted proteins | sample 4693611 | NCBI WGS metagenome assembly VMHT01 (sample SAMN12280063, study PRJNA550983) | marine metagenome | isolation source: seawater sampled from same location over 5 years 0.02-0.2 micron viral filtrate | place: USA: collected off the coast of southern California halfway between the port... ...
CTCTAACAATTTAGTAATAGGAAGCATTGATGTTGGTGGTGACGGCACAGATGACAGTCAAATACGCATAGCGAATGGCGATGGAAGCGTAACATGGATAGCCGGTGACGAAAACGGAATCAAGGCTCACAAGATTAAGATTGTGGCTATAACAGGCTCAACAACATTAAGTGATTCACAATCCGGTTCCTATATCTATGTGACAGGTAGTGGAGTACCAACCCTTCCAGATACCGCCGAATTAGGACAACAATACACGATACTAAACAACAAAGGCTCACAGATAACGGTTGGTGCTGGTGGAAGTAACAGTATCGTAGGTACTGCGACTGTGGATGACGACAAGGCCAAGACCTTCATAGCAGTAGCGACTAACACATGGTTTGCCATAGGGTGATTGAATGGCTTCGATAATGATAGGTGTTGCTGGTTGCGCTCAACAGGCTTCTGGTGGTAGTGCGCCCACAAATGTTTTTTTGAGCCATGCTTCTAGTGGTACTCCTACCAGTGCTAGTGCTACTTTAGGGGAGGTAAATCAAGGAGGTGCTATGTACTACAATGGGAGCTTACCCTCAAACCCAATGCGACCAGAAACCGGTAACAAGAATCTGGATGATGCCGAGCTTGATGGCTACGCAACAGATGTACCGGGCCACACAGGTCAGATAGAATTCAATGTCTTCGGGTATATACACGAAACCGGTGCTACCAGCTACTCTTACAGTGTGAGTATAGACAGTGAAGAAACGTCTTTCAGCTCTGGTAATTTAAGCGCATCCGTAACTGGTTCCTCGGTCACAGACCAAAATGCTCTTGGTTCAACTAAATTCGGTGTTGGTACTGGTTTCAAAGTAATCATAGACTTGGGTTCCAATGGTGGTTCTGGTGACTATGATACACCGGCTTCTGGTGATTCATTAGGATTGATTATTACTGGTACTGCGACTAATGCCAATGGAAGTACAAATTCTACTATCGGTTATGCTATAGTATTCAATTGATACATACCTGTTAAATATACTAGGCGTGATTTGACATCATGATGCAACACCCAAACTGGCTTCTTTACGAGGAGTTTCTAGATAAAGCCACTTGTGAGAGATGGATAGAAGCTGGTAGACAGACGGAGCCAGAGAAGGCAAAGACCTTTGATGGTAACGAGGGTCACAGAAAGACGCAGATACGCTGGCTACAGAACAACGATATGTACAGGGAGATGCACGACGTATTCAAGCACATAGCTTTGGATGCCAACCAATACTTACAGACTATGATAACTGTTCTTCCTCCGCTACAATTTACTGAGTATGTAGATGTCGGACATAAGTATGACATGCACCATGATGTAGATATCAACAGACAGGACGGTAGGCAGAGGAAACTTAGTATTGTCGTACAACTAACTGACCCAGAGGAGTATGAGGGTGGTATTCTTTCTTTTGCACATACAGAAAACCCAGACCCAGAGGCTTTGATAAAGCAAGGTAGCATCATATGCTTCCTTTCCTATCTAGAGCATGGTGTTACTCCTATTAGCAAAGGTTCTAGGACTAGCCTTGTCGGGTGGTTTGAAGGACCCAGATGGAGATAATATCTATACAACACTTTTTGCTATTGTAAAATATGAGCGATAGCGATGCGTTTGGCAACTTTTTCTTTGCCGTAATAGTGCTAGGGTTATTCCTGTCCTTTGGCTCTGTACCATCTACTCCTCCCGGCACAATGATAGACCCAACATCTTGCTATGAGATAGAGGGTACTGTTCTTCTTAAAGATACAACCGAGCATGGTAATAGATTATGGGTAGAGTTGTACTACAAAGAAGAAACAAATGGGTACATAGTATATGTATCTAACAATACATACAACAAGTATGATGTTGGTTATACATATGAGGAATGGACCTGTGACCTTATTGAGTATGTATCATATCAAGATGCCATAGATGAGCTTATAGAGTTTGGGTTATTGTTACCATCTTCTTAAGTATAACTTATGGTTTAGTTGGGTTGTGTCTGAGGAACGGATAAAGCGCAAAGGTAAAATTGTGTATAAACCGCCTGAAAAATCATATACCAATGTGAACATTGAAGAAACACCTCATGGGTTCAAGGTATATCGGGTAGGAGCAACGAAACCTTTTAGCGTCATTCCATTCTCCGCAGTAACACAGATAATATACGAGCGTGAATAGAATGAGTGGAAATAATACAACGGCAGATATTTGCTATAATGCACTAAACGAAACCATAGAATGCGTAGCTGAGTCATCATCAATACTAGATGACATAGAGGTTGTACTGCTTGCAGTAGCCGCACTTCTTGGTATTGCTGCATGGGCTAAACAAAAGTATGCGAAGATGATGGAAGATGGGGAATTATCCCTTGATGAAGTCATTGACTCTATGGGCGAGGTAAAGGAAAAGGTTGCAGAGGCAAAGGAGGAAGTGGAGAAGATTGAGAAGACTCTTGATTCTCACAATGTTGCCGAGCTAAAAGCTATGCTAAAGGAAGCTGGTCTTTCTGTTAGCGGTAAGAAAGCTGACCTTGTTGCCCGCCTAGAGGCATACAAGGATGGCGAGTAATTGACTAACGTAACTGACATAAGACTAGATAACTTAGAGCAGACTGCCGAAAGGCATGAACGACTGATTGAGCAAGTAGTACAATCGCAGATAGACATGAAGACCGGTCTTACTAAGGTTGCTACCGAATTAGAAATAACTAATGGTTTGATAGGTTCCTATATGGCTAACATGCAAAAGATTATCTTTACATTAATAGCAGTAGTGGCCGGAGCTATGGGTCTTTCTACTCAGATGTGATATTGTGGATGCAGATGACTGGTATAGATGGTGTACGGATATAACTGTTCGTGTGCAAAATGTTGAAAAGTCACTCTTAACGTATAACAAATTACAGAAGCGTATGCTTTATGTTATGATTACAGGTTTTTTGGTGGTTTTGAGTTATGGCATCCTATTGTAGTAGTGCTGATGTTGGGTCCAGATTGGGTCTGAATAGCGCACAGAGAACACAGGCATCCTCTAGATTAACCTCTGGTATTCGCAGGGCTTCTATAGATATAGACCAAATGTTCAGAGATTATGGTAGAGATGTACCATCTAAGAGTATAGCTGAGTCTACTACCACAGGTACTCTTAGTGCCGGAGGCACATCTATAGCATTGACAAGCTCATCTGGTTTTAGTACCATAGGCAACGGTAACGTTGATGGTGATTCCTTTGTGTGGACTGGTAATAGTGGTAACACTTTGACAGGAGTAACTGGTCTTAGCCATGACCATGCTTCGGGAGTAACAGTACAGGAAGGAGAGATGGCTCATGTATTGAGAGAGATATGCGCTGACCTAGCGGCCGCATACTACATGGAAGATGAAGGAACCTTCCAAAACACCGGCGGGTCAGAGCGTGGGTCCACACTAAGAGAACGTGGTGAGTTTAACCTAAAACGATTGGCTCACTTGGGTAGTGTGGATTAGGTGGGATAATGGCTAAAAAACTTGGTTATGTAAAGGTTCCTTACCAGCATCCGGGGTTCCCAGATATAGAGATTGACGGTCCTGTTTCAATTTTTAAAAAGAATGCAAAAGAAATTTTAGACGATGCTAGTTTTGAGATGGACCGGTTTGTACAAACACTAAGGGTAAGGGAAGGGCCTAAAGGCTCTCAACTAAGAAAAAGAAGGAATGCAGTTAGGGTAAGACAGGATTCAGACCCAAATGTAGACTTTACCCTTTTCTTTGATAAAGCCGCCTATGAAACACTTAGTAATGATATTAGGAATGAGATAGCAAATCATTTTGATTCCTTCATAGGTGACGAGGTATTGTCCCAAAGTAAAGATGAAAGTAGAGGTAGAATACAAACAATGCGTAGGGCGTTTAAGGGCAAGCTCAAACCCGGTACGGCAGTAAAGGGCGATTTTTATGATAAAATAGGTAAGTCTTTAGATTTCATAAAGAAAGACATAGGAACCAGACAAGCTAACCAATTTACACATTACAGTGCTGGTTCGTTTGATGGAGCCGAATTGACTGGTGTTCGTGGTAGTAGGGGTGCTAATCTTATAGAGTTGATAGGTATGGATGAGTTTGAGATGGAATCAAGCCCGTTTGGTGGTACGAAAAGACTTGGGCCGGGTAGCGTAATAGGTAACTTAAAGGGGAGATAACATGGCAGTAGCGACAAAGACACAGTATTGGGACAGTAGAATGATGGGTGAAAACCCTGCGTCTTTGACTGGTACATTCAACGATGCTTGGACTACTGCTGCCGGTGGCGGTACTGCTACCGATGGTAGGTGGGTTATTACCAACGGTGTGTATAACATAACCCCAACCACTAATGACTACACTCTTGTAGCCTGTATCGAATACACTACTGCGCCCGATGCTGGTGAGGTTCTTATGCGATTGGATAACGGTTCACACAGAGTAGAAATAAAATCTACAGGTAACTCTACTTCCCTATCCCTAGTCGGAAGTAGCACAGTGGCAATAAGTAATCTTGATTTATCTCTGGCAGAAGACAATCCAGTAGCTACTATTATTAGGCTAACTTTAACTTCTTCTGGTGCGGCTAAAGCATATGTGCATGAGATAATAGAGGATGACGACGGTACTGCCGTTTCCTATAGTGTTACAGGCACGTCTGGGTCCGGTAAGGACGTTAGGTGGGGTAACACCACCGGGAACGTAAAGTGGGCCTCTGTACACTACTCCTCATTCGGTGCTTTCACGCCGGAGGAGCTTCTTCTATCTGACTTTGCACAAGATACGCTTGCCCGTATGGGTATTGGTATAGTAGAACAAATTAAAAATAGCGCAAGACCATACCTAAAAACACAGGTAGCTGATTCATCTATTGTATATGGGTATGATATCTCATCAAAGATGCTAAACAGACTGGCGACTCCTACCGTACATGTTCTAGTTGAGCAGTTGGCTTCGCCATCGTTTGAGTCTTTGGGTGGTGCTAAGATAACACAGGAGTATGATGTCAGAGTATTTATCACAGTCAAGGGTACAAACTATGAAAATTCCTATCGCTCTTGTTTAAATATTATGGGTGAGGTATTCGATGAGCTATACACCAACACAGGTGTACAAGGCACAACTGATAGTATAATATCTTATCAAGCCCAGCTAGATTCTAAGATGGATAATGATGAAACGGTTTGTGTACACGTTCTAACCCTTACATATATGCGTAGAATTGATATGCGTCACAGATAAGAATGTTAATAAGTCACACCATCCGTAGAACAATCACATAGAGGTGTAACTATGGTAGAGTTTCTAAACAGATATGTATCAATACAAAAAGAAGCATCCTACGGAACCGAGCCAACCGCAGGTACAGGCAACGGGGAAGTATTCGGAGAAGTAGATAGCGAAAGTTTCGCTACTACTTATGACTTACTAACGAGAGCAGATATTTCAAGGCCGATAGCGGCAAAGTCCGTTACTAGCACTGAACGTTCAGAAGGAGATGTTTCTCTAGCAGTACAGGTAGATGACTTTGTGGGTAATATGCTTTATGCTTTTTTCCCACAAGACACATACAGTAACCCAAGCGGTTCAATTAACAAGCACGTTCTAACTGAGCCTTCTCTAACATCAGCAAGCGCAGGTGTTTATCCATCATATACTATCCGTGTAGGTAGAGAGGAAAAGGAACACACATACACAGGTATGATGGCTAATACTCTAAGCATCAGCGCAAACGTCGGTGAGTATGTTATGATGAATGTTGGATTTGTAGGTAAGTCCGAGTCAGCAACAGGTACAGTAGCCACCGCAACATTCGACGGAGCCGCAATAGACGCACTTCACTTTGCTGATGGAATAGTTAAGTTTGATGATGGTACAAGTAGCGCACCAGCCGCATCAGCAAGCGTTAAGTCAATTTCTTTTGAGGTAAATCTAAACAGAGATACTGACAACGCATACGCTATCGGTAGCTCTACATATGGTCGTGCGCCACCAGCACAACGCAGAGAGATAAGTGGTACAATAGAGTTTAACAAGGTTCTCTATGGCAACCAATCTCTTGATGAGCCAGACTATGACCAGCTAGTAGCAGCCGATGGTCTTGAGTACAACGACGGTACAGATGCAGTTATGACACTAAAATTCCTCGATGAAGCCGGAGCAGACTACATAGAAATAGAATTCTTCAAGCTAAGATTTGAAGCACCTACCGCTAGTGTTAGTGGTAGAGATACCAACACAATGAGTGTAGGGTTTGTTGGTCTTTATGATGATAACCTCGGCGGTATGAGGGTAACTGTAGAAGGACTTACGGTTTCCAACGCACAATACGACGCATGAGGTGGTTAGTTGTACGAAGACTTAGCAAAGGATTACGACTTGGATGAGGTTTCACTAGAAATCTTGAAAGCACAAGGGTCAAAGAGTCAAGCACTAAAGTACCTTAGAAGATTTCCTAAGAAGGTAGCTAAGAAGGTAGCACCAAAGGTAGCACCAAAAGTAGCTCCTAAGATAGTAAAGAAGGAAGAAGAATAACAAATTCCTTAAATATACTATCTAGTATTGGAGATTAGAGTGAGAGTGAAACTATGCCTGTAATGAAAAAGGAAATAGAATTAGATGATGGAAGAAAGATTTGGGTAAGGCAAGCATCCGGTATGGAGCGTCTTAAGATTACCAACATACAGGGTAAGGCATTTAGAAAGATGTCCCACGCTGGCGACCCTAGTGATTGGACTGACGAACAGAATGAAGAATTCGTAAATATGTTAGATGAAATGGGTGGCGGTATAGAGGAGCAGATGACTGCTTGGATTCCCCCCTGCATTCTTGATGACAAAGTAGACTACAACCTACTTACCTTTGAGGAGTTAAACACCATATTACAGTTTGTACGTGGCGACGATGAGGAAGGCGTAGTGCCTTTTCAGAATTCCTAATGGTTGCACCGAGCCTGTGCATGGCATTTAAGGGAACACTACCGTCTGACCTATGGCTCAAGTATTCGGTAGAAGGTGGTCGTCACCTTATGCAAATGGACTTGATTGTAGCCGCAAATATTAATGATAAGATAACAGAAGCTACACAAGATGCCAAAAATAAAGATGTAAAGGGTATGGTTGCTAGGCGTAACCAGAAGCGTGAGCAACGCAAACTATTATCAAACAATAACGAGCTACTCGACATGTTGAGAGAAAGCGGGGTCCCTATAGTGAATGACCCAAAGAGTAGTGGTGACAAGGAATGATACTAGCAGATAGTCTTATTTTTTCTTTTACCCCATTAGTATTATTTGCTTGTGCGATAGCTATGATAGTGCTTCGTGCAGGTGCTTCAAGAATATTCTTCGACATCGTAGGTACGATGCAAGCTGAGAAACTAATCAAAGATTCTAAGGCAAATGCTACTATTATGGAAGCTCTTTACCTAGATGCGTTAGCTGGAATACAAGAAGGCTTTATGGAGTTAGGTGCTGGTTTCAGTTCTATGATGGATGACGTGATGCCTATAGGAAGGGAGATAGGTGAGGCCGCTAGGCAGTTTGAAAAATTCGTAAATACAGGAGAAGATATAGACGAGCTGAATGCTAAAGTTATTGAGATAGGAAACTCTTTTGGTTTCTCGGCAGACCAATCCTTTGATGCTGCCGCTAAGATGGCTCAACTAGCGGGTGTTCTAGGAACCGGTTCTACTGCCACTGGTACTGAAGTTGGTATGGCCTTTGGTATGATTTCTGGTATGACTACAGAAGCAGCTATGCAGAGGATGGTGAATCTTCAGCAACAGACTGGGTTTATGACAGAGGGCATAAATGAAAACACTACTGCTACCTTAAGAAATATGATGATACGTCAAAACAGTTTCCGTATCATGGACCAACTCAACTCAATCGAGAATACTTCGGTTGCTACAATGTCCCAGCTTACTTTCGTTATGAATCAATTCGCTGCACAAGCGAATCTTGCTGGTGAAAGTATCGCAAGTATGGCTGCTATGTCTGCGGTTCTTATTGAGTCTGGTGAGGAACAAGGTAAGGCTGGTAGAGCTTTGCGTATGATATATGCTAGATTGGGTGCTGATACGGCTGGTGCTAGAAAGGCATTGGAAGAATTAGGAATTGCCGTCGTAGACGCAGAAACCGGTGCTTTGCGTCCACTTTCAGATGTGCTTGTTGATTTACAACCCGCATATCAAAACATGACTGGCGAGCAAAAACAAAACCTAGCGCAAACTATAGCTGGTAACGTGCATTATACCAGACTAATAAAACTACTTGAAGGTACAAGTAGAATGCAAGACTTGCATACTAATGCTCTAGAAAGTGCATTCCCAGCACAAGAGGAAATAAACAGACTTCAAGAAACTAACCTGTTTAATTTAGAGCAGATGGAAGCTAAACTAAAAGATGCTAAGGGAGCATTAGCAAACGAGCTTATGCCAGCTATGACTGATAGTTCAAAAGTACAGATGGTTTTCTTTGATACAATGGCTCAAGCTGCTTCCAAAAATGGGGCTATAGGTGGTATTACTACATCATTCTTTAGAATGGCTGAGATGATGCGTACTGTATTAGGTCCTTTTGCACAACAGATACTTTCGGTTATGCACTTGAGAATAGCTACAGAAACCTTGAGTCACGTAAAAAGAGCTATGAATAATGAAGATATGTTCCATTTAAATCTAGGAAAAGCGTCTAATGCACAAACAGATGAAAGCATTCTAAAAGTAGAAAGCCATAGACTAACTATCGAAAGAATGATAGAAACAATGGGTAGAGAGCATGGTCTTGTTCAAGCCCATATAGTACAACACGATAGAAAGGCCGCAGCTCTAGGTATGTCTACCATCATGCAAGAGGAACATACTTTAGCTTTACAAGCGGGTTCAGCAGCTACTAATATGTTTAGTATGGGTCTTGGTGTGGCTGGTTCTGCTATGATGATGTTTGGTGATAGTCAAAGAGCAATAAGAACGGGTATGGTGCTAAATACATTTGCTATGACTATACAGATAGGTAAGTTAATAGTTTCCAGCGCGGCAACCGCAGCAAATAGCTTGGCTATGATGAAGAATAGCGAAGTAACAATTTTTGCAGCCTTAGCAGCAAAGAAAAAAGCGTTTGCTGATACTGCTGCTGCCGCCGCCGCTAATTTGTTAGCTATCGCTAGTAAGAACGTTATGCTATCTTTAGGTGCAGTCGGTTTAGCATTAATTCTAGTTGGTAATATAGCTCATCGGCTTGCTGGTACATTTGATGATGTTAGTATGGGTATTGATGGTGCTAACCAATCCTTCATAGATTTAGCTGGTATAAGTGAAATGGCAAAGGAACAAACTATACCACAGTTAAATCTAAGAATTACAGAGCTTACTAATTCTATACATAAATTATCAACTGCTGAAGATGATTACGGTATAGCTTTAAAACAAAGCAAACAAGAAGAATTAGACAAGGTGAAACGTGCAAAAACTATTGCTCTTTTACAATCTGATACCGCTAAAGAAGTAGTAGCTCAAATAGAAGAAGCAGATAAGTTATCTAAAAAAGGTGAAGGGACAAGTTTTGATTTGTTTAAAGGTGGGGCAGTAAAGGGCCAAAGCGAAAGAACAAGAGCTTTAAATAAAATACGGAGAGAAAATTTAGAGTTATTTTTAATATTAGAAGACACCAATATTAGAACAACAGATATGTTAGCAGAGTATAGTATAAGTACACTTGGTAATGCTGCTGGTAATATAAATGATTTTACAAGCGACATAGGTGCATCTTTCGGTGAAGCTGAAGATTCCATGCACAGTTTCAACAATGCTAGAGAGGAGTTGTTCTTTGGCTTCTCCTCCTCTAACCTTACAGGCGACTTAATTAGACAAGTCCAACAACAAGGAGTAGAAAACCTTATTACTAACACAGAGGTAATCATGACTAACAACTTCAACGGCATGACCGTACCAGAAGTAGCAGACCAAATTTTAGAGGAGATAGAGAGTAGAGCGAACCTAAGTGGTATATCACTTTCTATGTCGGCGGCATAGGTGAGTAAATGGTAAGAACTGTAACACAGAAGTACCAGATATGGCTTGCTGGGTACTACGATGACTTCAATGGGGCTAGGGCTATACCAGACTACAGGAACACACCGTCAAGCACTAGCACTTACACACACTTAGCTAGTCACTATGGCAACCCGTTAAATGGCGAGGCATTCCTAAA
>VMHT01098315.1_pt1 | contig 10223 bp, 9 predicted proteins | sample 4693611 | NCBI WGS metagenome assembly VMHT01 (sample SAMN12280063, study PRJNA550983) | marine metagenome | isolation source: seawater sampled from same location over 5 years 0.02-0.2 micron viral filtrate | place: USA: collected off the coast of southern California halfway between the port... ...
CTTTTAGATTAAATTTTACATTTTGAGTAATATTCAACATTAAAGGTATTCCCTTGATATTATCTTTAATCACCTTTAGTTGTTTAAGATTATTGAGACCTGTCATAAAGACAGCATCCACACCCAATTTTTTATATTCTAAACACCTTTTTAAAGTTTCAGCCATTGATCCCAAAGTTAGAGCATCCGTTCTTGCTATAACTAAAATATTTTTATTTTCTTTTGCGGCTTTTATTGCAATAAACAAACGCTCTTTTGCTTCTTTTAAATTTAAAAGCAAAACTTGATCAGTTAGTGCACATTTTTTCGGAAAAATTTGATCTTCCAAAACAAGTGCCGACGCTCCTGCAGCTTCTAAATCTTTGACAGTCCTATAAACATTAGCCGGACCTCCAAAGCCAGTATCAGCGTCTACAATGACAGGAAGTTTAGTATGATTGCAAATTGCATAAGTTGCATCCACTAGTTCTTTTTGAGTTATTAAACTCGCGTCAGGATAACCTAAAATTGCCGAAGATAATGCAAAACCACCTATAAAAGAAATTTTAAAACCTTTGCTTTCAATAAGTTTGGCTGAAAGTGGATCATGGCAAGTTGGAAGATAATAGCATTTATTATCTCTAAGGTATTTTTTTAATTGGTTAGTTTTTTTATTCATTGGATAATAGCGTTTTAAGTTGATTGCTGTAACCAGACAATGTTTTAAAATACTTAGGCACAGTTTTGTTCGTAAAAAACTGTTTCCAACCTGATACGCTTACTGTTGCCTTGAATGTATTTTTATTATCAAATGCAGGAATTGCAACACTTGCAATATTATCAAGTCTTTCTCCAGCAGTAAAAATATAACCTTTTTTTTCAATTTCTTTTTTTATTTCCAAGTTTTCACCTGTATAAGCTAATAAAACTTTTCCGGTTGCAGAATTGAGCTCGAAAGTTGTTCCTTCTACAACATAATGGTTAAGTTCAGATCTTGAATTTACTCTGTATAAGCATACTTTTTTTTTACCAGCTCTTACCCAATAACCGGCAGATTGGCCGGTGACCTCACAAATTTGATTTAAAATATCTCGTATTTCGGTACCTATTTTAAAATTTGAATTGTAAATGGATCCTAATTTCCAACTACCAGGTCCGAGGCGGTAACTTCCATTGATTTCATTCTTTATTAAAAAATTATGCTTAATGAGGGAGTTACAAATCCTTAATATTGTTGATTTATTCAGTCGTGTTGTTGCAGTTAACTCTTTTAGTGAAATGCTTTTGTTACCATCGCCAAATGAATTTAAAATTTGAAATGCTTTGTCTAAGACTTTGATTGAATTCATAATGTTTTACAATGTGAAACATCATTTTATATTATAAAATTTATTGACAATCCATATTTTTTTTTGCAAAACTAACTAATAAATCTTACGGGGGAAATTAAAATGGGTAAAGCTTACACGCCTAATATTAAGTCAGATAAAGGAAAAAACTTAACCAAATACGTTGCTGAATTTGTTAAAAAAAATAAATATAACAAAATTCCAAAAAATGTAGTCGAACTAGCTAAAAAACATATTTTAGATGGTTTTGGATTAGCATTATCCGGTTCAGTTGCAAGAACTGGAGATTATCTTTTTAAGCATATAAAGCAAAATTCTGCAAAAGGTAGAGCAACCGTAATAGGTTCGAAAATGAAAGTTACATCTAGATTTGCAGCCCTCGCTAATGGAGTTGGTATTCACTCAGATGATTATGATGATACACAGCTTGCAGTTCAAAAAGATAGAGTTTATGGATTATTAACACACCCTACCGCACCTTGTTTGCCAAGTGCATTTGCAGAAGGGGAATTGAAAAAAATTAACGGTAAAGATTTTTTAAATGCATATTTAATTGGAGTAGACGTTGAGTGTAAAGTTTCTGAAGCAATGTCACCTAGGCATTACCAACATGGTTTTCATTCTACAGCTACCTGTGGAACATTAGCGTCTGCAGCTGCAGCTGCTAAAATTAGAGGTTATAATGTAGATCAAATCCAAAGGTCACTCGCAATCGCAGCATCATTAAGTGCAGGACTTAGAGAGAATTTTGGTACTATGACAAAGCCACTTCACGCTGGAAGAGCTGCAGAGAGTGGTGTTGTTGCATGTGATCTTGTTGGCTACGGGTGGTCAGCAACTGACAAAATACTAGAGTCACCAAGAGGATTTTTTCAAGCACATGGCGGAGGTTACAATTTAAATTCAATTAAAGGACAACTCGGAAGACCATGGACATTTTCAAAGCCAGGAATTTCTATTAAGCCTCATCCTTGCGGGTCTTTAACCCATCCTGGTATGACCAAAATGCTTGAGTTGATCTTAAAACATAACATCAAACCTCAAGATGTTGTTAAAGTTGATGTTGGAACAAATCATAATATGCAAAATGCTCTAATTCATCATAGACCGACAAACGAATTTCAAGCAAAATTTAGTATGGAATATTCAATGGCAATTCTGTTAGTTCAAAGAAGAGCTTATATACCTGAATATCAGGATAAAAGAATTAATAAGCCTGATGTTCAAAAGATGTTAAGAAAAATTAATTTTTATAAAAATAAAGTTGCTGAGGCTGCAGGTTATGACAAAATGACAACTATCATAGATATTTATCTTAAAAATGGAAAAAAAATATCTGGACGTGGTGACTTTGGTAAAGGAAGCCCAATGATACCTATGACATATGATGAAGTTGCGGATAAATTTTTAGGCTGTTGTGAGTTCGCTAAATGGTCTAGCAAAAAATCAAAAGCATTGATTGAAACAGTAAGGCACCTAGAAAAAGTAAAAGATATTAGAAAATTAAGCAGTCTACTATCTAAATAGTTTTGCATGAAGGTAGCTATACTCGATGATTACCAAGGAGTAGCCGAGCAATTAGTTGATTGGTCAAAATTTGAAGATAGTTGCGAAATCAAAGTCTTTAATCAACCTTTTGAGAATGAAGATAACGCCATCGAAAATCTTAAAAATTTTGAAGCTCTAATTATTATGAGAGAGAGAACTCCAATGACAAAAAAGTTAATGGATGGTTGCCCGAAATTAAGGTTTATCGCTACAAGCGGTATGAGAAATTTAGGTATTGATTTAGAGTATGCAAAATCAAAGGGAATTATTGTTTCTGGATCAGAAGGAAATAAAAATCCTACTGCAGAATTAACTTGGGCTTTAATTCTAGGTCTTGCAAGAAATATAAAACAAGAGTCTGAAAATATGTACCAAGGTTACTGGCAAACAACTATTGGATTTGAACTTAAAGGAAAAACTCTTGGGATTATGGGTTTGGGAAAACTTGGCAGTATGGTTGCTAAGGTAGGAAAAGCATTCGGCATGGAAATTATAGCCTGGAGCGAAAATTTAAAAATAGCAGAGGCAGAAAAACACGGTGTAATGGCAGTAACTAAAGAAGAATTGTTCGAAAAATCGGATTTTTTAACTATACACTATCTTTTAAGTGATCGTAGTAGAAATTTAGTAAAGTATGAAGATATTTCTAAAATGAAAAAAACTGCATTTATAATTAACACATCAAGAGGACCAATTATAAATGAGGATGATTTAATAAAAGCCTTACAGGATGAAATTATTGCAGGTGCAGGTCTTGATGTTTATGCAATAGAGCCATTACCAGAAAATCATAAATTAAGATTTTTACCAAATGTTTTGTTAACACCTCACATAGGATATGTAACAATAGATAATTATGCGAAGTGGTACAATCAAATGGCAGAAAATTTGCAGGCTTTTATAGATAAAAAACCTATAAGAGTGTTATAAAACAATATAAAAAAAATTTAGATTTTTCTAAAACATGTCTAAAAAAATTATTTTAATACTCTATTTTATTTTATTAATTACTTCATTTGACGCTGAAGCTAAAAAAATTAGGTTACCATCAGTATCAGAAAATAATATTTTTACTTACACTAATCCCAAGGCAAAAATAAATGTAATTGGTTTTATTGGTGGTGGAGGAATAAAAAAAGGGGTTGGTAAATCTCAAAATCCACTGGCTAGAGAGAGAAAGGCATTTAAACAGTCTGGTATGAATTATTATGTTTTCCCAAACCCTAAAATTGGTAGAGGAATATCATTATCGTATAGAAAAAATAAAGATCATATGAAGAGAATTTCAAGACTAATAAAACATATAAAAAAAAAAAATAATTTACCAATAATTCTAGTTGGACATAGTCGTGGATCAGTATCGGTATCTGCAGCCGCTAATGTACTAGGACAAGATGATATTAAAGGAATAGTTGTCATGGGATCTTTGACTGCTACAAGCCAAAAGATAAAACCACCTTTTTTGATAAGCAATATGTTAAAAAAAACAACGGTACCAGTGTTAATTATACATCATAAAAAAGATAGATGCATAGTAACTCCTTTCTCTCCTGCCAAAAGTATTTCAGAAAAAAGAGGCTATCCTATAATTGCAATTTCTGGGGGAGGATCAACTGGAAATCCATGTGGACCATTACACTATCACGGTTTTGAAGGTACAATGTCACAAGTTATAACTGAAATTAAAAAGTGGGCTGAAGCATTATAAATTAGATTTAGTTTATCAAATTTTCAGTACTATTTGATAATTCAATATTTTCTATTTTCTCTTTTATTTTATTTATTTTATTTTCATCATAGGAGTAAGCAGCTAAAGATTTAAATTTTGACAGTATTTGATCTTTAGTAAGAGGATTTTCAGGTGATCCTTTTCTAAATTTTTCAGTATGACTAAATTTCTTATCATCATTCGTTATGAGTTCTATCGAGGCCATATGTCTAAACTCATGTCCTAAAGACTCAATTTTTGGATCAACCTCAGCAGTAATTTTTTTCATAAAATCTAAAATTTCAGGATTAGATATTTTATCTTCACTAAATTGATTGACAAAAAGTTCACCTTCCAAAGCAATTAATGCGAGTCCGTAGAATATATTCATTTGTGCAGAAGTAATATTGTGGTTTTTATAGCTCCATGCGCAATGAACGTATGTCGGATGACTAATTTTAGCTTTTATATTTTTAATATTTTTTACTGAAATATTATTTTTTTCCATTATACTTTTTAGACAATCGAGAGCAGTATGAATACTCGTAACCGAGGCGTATGGCTTAATGCCAGTATTTATACATTCCCATTCTTTATGAAGGTTTCTAGTTGATCTAGCAAAATCATTTTTTCCAGAGAAACTTGATAAGAAGCCCCCATAATCTGCTTCAACAATATTTTGTATACCGGTAAAATTTTTTGCTGATAGTTCAGCTGCTAAGACACCCGCTTGGGCAGCTCTACCTGAATGAAGTCTTTTTACCATAGCGCCTTCTTGAGCAGCCATTAGACCAGCACCCAAAGATCCAGCAATTCCAATTGCATTGATCATTTGTTCAGTATTGAAATTCATTAACTTTCCAGCAGTTATTGTTGCTGCTATAGTTCCATGAGTACCTTGAGGATGAAAACCTCTTAGTAAAAGTTCTGTACCAGCTGCAGACCCTATCCGTGTCGCAACTTCATAGCCAGCGACTACAGAGGTTAAAAATTTTTTACCATTCACATTTCCTATTTTTTCTGAAACATTAATTGCAACGGGAACTATAATTGAATTTGGATGCAATATTGACTCTCTATGAATGTCATCTGACTCAAATCCATGACCAGCTGTAGAATTAATCAAAACCGCATTTAATAAAGATGTTTTAATTTTGTTACCGATTATACTGCATTCTTTTACATCTTCTTTATTCGTAACAACTTCTCTTAAAGTTTTAGTCCATTCTAAAGTATTACCATGAATACAACATCCAACTCCGTCTAAAAAAAGAAGTTTTAAATATCTTAAAATATTTTCTGGGATATTCTCAAATTCTAATTTTGCAGCAAACTCTGCAAGAGTTCTTGTGGCTCCATTTTCATTCATATGGCTATATTATTTTCCATATTCCTTCCGCACTAGCTAACAATTTATCTTCACATTTTAACTGTCCATACATAAAAATTAACGATCTGGTTTTTTTTTTAATTTTGGCAAGACCAATAATTTTATCACCAGCTTTTGAGCCACCTATAAAATTTGTATTTAAGCTTATAGTAACGGCACTTCCTTCAATTAACTGATGCGCGGCAGTTCCCATCCCAGAATCAAGCATCGACATGATAAAGCCTCCATGAGTTACCCCACCTGCATTGATGTGGTAGTCTTGTATTTCAGTCTTAAATTCATACTCTTTTTCAGTTAATTGTCGAAACTCTAAACCTCCATTATGTTTCATGAAGCCAACTTTACTTATATTTCTAAATTCATTCATAATTATCCTTTGAGTTTAAATTTTAGCGCCTTTCCATTATTGCAATATCTTTTGCCAGTAGGTTGAGGACCGTCATCGAATAAATGTCCATGATGACTCCCACACTTTTTACAATGATATTCTGTTCTAGCATATCCAATATGATAATCTGTTTTAGTTTCAAATGCCCCAGGTTTACATTCAAAAAAAGATGGCCATCCGCTACCACTTTCATATTTTTTTTCAGACTCAAAAAGAGGGGTGTCACATGCTGCACAATGATAAATTCCTTTTCTTTTTTCCTCATTTAACTTGCTGCTACCAGGACCTTCAGTCCCTGCCTCTCTCATAATACTATATTGTTCGGAATCTAGTATTTTTTTCCAATCCTGATTTTTTTTATTTTGAAATTCTGACATAAGTTTCAAATTAGTTTAATGATTTCATATTGTAAAATAAATTTTTGCTTTTAATTATTTAATTTTTCATTAAATATTGATTAATGAATAAATATGACGTTATTGTTATTGGAGCAGGAAACGCAGCTCTATCTGCAGCTTTATCAGCAAGAGATAATGGAGCAAAAAAAATATTAGTTTTAGAGAAAGCTTCAAAAAAAGAAAAAGGTGGCAATAGTAGATATACTAATGGTGCATATCGATTTGCATATAATGGATTTTCAGATTTAAAAAAAATAATTCCAAACCTTAAAAATTCAAATAGCGTTGATTACGGCAAATATACTGTAAATGATTTTTTAAAAGATATGCAGAAAGTTACAGATGGAAAAACAGATAAACAGCTGTCTAAAACTTTGAGTGCTAAAAGTTTTGAAACGGTACATTGGTTAAGCAAAAAAGGTTTAAAATTTACCCCTATAGAGGGCAGACAATCTTTTAAGGTTGATGGTGTAATGAAATATTGGGGAGGTTTAACTTTGGAGGTTAATGGACAGGGCGAAAAACTAATAGACTCGATGGTAAAAATTATTAAAAAGAATGGAATCAAAATACAATATGACTCTGCTGCTACTGATTTAATTTACGAAGATAATATCGTTAAAGGTGTTGAAGTTTTACATAAAAACAAACCAATAAAAATTTTTGCAAATTCAGTAGTTTTGGCTTGTGGTGGTTTCGAGTCTAGTCCCGAAATGAGAACAAGATATTTAGGACCAGGCTGGGAAATGGCTAAGGTAAGAGGAACAAAACATAACACTGGTGACGGATTAACAATGGCATTAAAAATTGGAGCATCACCATATGGAAATTGGTCAGGATGTCACGCAGTGTTTCATGACATGAACGGCCCAGAATTTAGTGATTTAAAAATAAGTAATAAGTATAGAAAAATAAGTTATCCGTGGGGAATAGTTATCAATGCAGATGGTGAAAGATTTGTTGATGAGGGTGAAGATTTTAGAAATTATACTTATGCAAAGTTTGGTCGTGAAGTTATTAAACAGCCCAATCAAATTGGTTGGCAAATATTTGATCATAAAGTTCGGCATATGCTTTACCCTGAGTACGATGTGAAATCTGCAACGATGGTAAAAGCTAAAACCTTGAAGGATTTGGTTAAAAAATTATCTGGGGTAAATAGTTCCAAAGCATTAAAAACCATTAATGAATTTAATGAGTCTATTAGAGACGATATAAAATATGACCCAACAATTAAAGATGGCAAATGTACAGAAGGATTAAAAGTTAACAAAACTAATTGGGCAAATAAAATAGATGAAGCGCCATTTTATGCTTATGGAGTAACATGCGGAATTACATTTACTTTTGGAGGTTTAAGAGTTGATAAGAACTGTCAAGTTTTGAATAAAGTCATGAAGCCAATTAAGGGATTATATGCTGCTGGAGAAATGGTTGGTGGTATATTTTATTTTAATTACCCTGGAGGAAGTGGTCTTACATCTGGAGCAGTCTTCGGTAAAATTGCCGGCCATTCTGCCGCTTTAAATTAAAAAGGGCATTTTATATTTAGTTTTGTACTGAGATCTTTAAGATCATTTGCTATCTCATATGGTAGCAATATTCCATTTTTTAAATTTTTTTGTTCCGCTCTGTACTCAGGCTCTCCAGGATGTAAGATTTCACTAAAATTTTTTGCTTTTTTTAATTTTTTTACTTTTTTTATCCCGTATTCCATTTTTTTGAGAAAACTTTTTTTATTTTGAAATAAATCAGCTTTTAAACAAATTATAAAGTGACCAACATTTGCAGGTCCTGAAAAGTCGTTACCAAATTGATTTTTAACATTTCCACTATGAAGACCTCCTGTAAATATTCCTGCAATTATATCCATCATCCAAGAAATACCCGCGCCTTTCATCCCACCAAAAGGTAACATTATTCCTTCAAAAGCTTTAGCACCATCATTTGTTGGTTTTCCGAATTTATCTAGAGCTAGGCCAAAAGGTATTTTTTTTCCACTTTTAGCTGCAAATTTTAATTTTCCACGTGCAACTGCTGAACATGCCATATCTAATATAAATGGTTTTTTTTTATTTGCCGTTGGTGCTCCAAAAGCAAATGGAGCAGTGCCGAAATGTGCCGCCATTGCACCATGTGGTGGTAAAGCGGGCGAAGAAGAAGTAAACATCCAAGCAATACAATTATTTTTTGTAGCAATTTCTAAATAGTTTGCTGCCATTCCGAAATGATTGCTATTATAAATTCCAGCTATTGCTACGCCATTTTTTTTTGCAATTTGAACACATTTTTTCATTGCAAGCGTTGATGTAACAAAGCCTAATGAATTATCTCCATTTATATGGATAATATTTTTTGCAATATTTTTGAATTTTATTTTTGGCCTTGGATTAGCAACTTTTTTTTCAATACGCTTACAATATATTGGTACTCTAACTACACCATGAGACCATATCCCCCTAACATCTGCCCGTACTAGCCCTTTAGAAATTATAGATGCATACTGTTTGGGGACATTGTGTTTTTCATAAATACGACAAATAAATTTTTCAAGTATATTATGTTTAATATTTATATTTTTTTTATTCATTTTAGTTTCATTTTATCTCTATCATTTTTTAAAAATATTACATATTATATAAACTAAATTAACTTAATGAAAAATCTTAAATTTTTAGTTCTAGAGGGTGATGGTATAGGTCCTGAAATAGCAAAGGCGTCCGCTGATGTCTTAAAAGCAGCTCTTGATAAGTTTGATATGAGCGCTGAACTTATTTATGAGGATATCGGCTTTGTCTCTTTAAAAAAATATAAAACAACTTTTAGAAAAGAGATTTTAAAAATTGGTGAAAAATGTGACGGTATCATTCTTGGAACTTGTTCGCATAATGATTATCCTCCCACAGATGAAGGAGGATTGAATCCATCAGGCGTTATTAGAAAATATTATGATTTGTATGCTAATGTAAGGCCTGCGAAAAATAGACTTGGTAAATCTACAAAATTTCCAATGGGAATTGACTGTATTGTAATGAGAGAAAATACTGAGGGATTTTATTCTGACCGAAATATGTACCAAGGAGTTGGAGAGCTAATGCCAACAAAGGATTGCGCTATATCGATTAGAAATATCACAAGAAAAGGATCTACACGAATCGCAGAAATTGGTTTTAAATATGCTCAAGAAAGAAGAAAAAAACTTGTAGCCATACATAAAGCAAATGTCTTAAGGTTTAGTGACGGACTTTTTTTAGAGTGTGCTCGAGAGGTATCAAAAAAATATCCTGACGTAGAATATAAAGAGCAAATTGTTGATTCCATGTCAGCTTTAATAATTAGGGATCCTTCAATATTTGACGTGATATTAGCAACAAATTTATTTGGAGATAACTTATCAGATGCAGCCTCAGAGATTGCTGGTGGACTTGGTTTAGCTGAGTCAATTAATGCTGGTGATAATTAC
>VMHT01206764.1_pt1 | contig 10222 bp, 11 predicted proteins | sample 4693611 | NCBI WGS metagenome assembly VMHT01 (sample SAMN12280063, study PRJNA550983) | marine metagenome | isolation source: seawater sampled from same location over 5 years 0.02-0.2 micron viral filtrate | place: USA: collected off the coast of southern California halfway between the port... ...
AAACGATACGTTCGGTCCCAAGCTACTTGATCATCGATACCATGAAGCCTACTGTGATACCGAATATTTTCCCATGCTGTCAATTTCGAATACAATCCTGTAGATTCTGGAACGACACCGAGGACATTTCTCATTTCAGTCACTGGACGTTCGTTATCCAATTGTACGGAACCTTCCGTGGGTCTGTACACGCCAGACATGAGTCGAAGCAGAGTAGTTTTTCCAGCTCCATTTCCACCGACCAATCCGATGACTGAATTGCGATGGATGTCGAAATTTACATAATCGATAGCCTGAACATCACCAAATGATTTCTTCACATCAATCAAGCGTAACAATGGATCCATGTGAGGCACTCTCAAGATGCTCGGCCACTTTCAACTGCAAAATCTAGACCAGGGTGCTTTTCTTCTAAACGCTTTGCCCGGGCGAGTGTATTGCGTAGTTCACGATGAATTTCCGTTTGAGGAACACCCATCTCGATGAGAGTGCCAATCAATTCAAATGCCCCTTGGACTGCACCTGCATCAAGAAATGCTTCGTTGGTAATTGTACCGTTGTAGCGAAGTGTTTCCAATCGTTGGGCAAGATATTGTGACTCTTGACGAATCCTAGGTCCTGCAATGTGCGGTAAGGCCATTATGTGGTCGATACAACTCCTCATCATTCCTTAGAGGCAAAAGACGATTATGAGCATTCTGCCCGATTCATCTCTCATCGTTGCTTCAATTCAATGAGTAAACCGCCAGTACTTTTGGGATGCACAAAAGCAATAATGGAATCATGTGCTCCTTTTCTAGGTACTGTGTCGATCATTTGAACATCATTATTCATGAGGTGTTCAATCATTTTCTCAATATCATCGACTGCCAAACACAACTGCTGAATTCCGGGTCCCTTTTTGTTGAGAAATTTACCAATTGGGGTTGATGGCCCTGTGGGTTCTAAGATTTCGATGTTAGTTTTGGATTCTCCAACATCGTTCAAAGGAAAGAATCTTGTTGTTACACCTTGATCTTCCACTCGATCGTCTTCTCCATCAGCAACAAGACCAATTAGTTTCCAGAAGCGACTACCTTCATCCAAGGTGTGTGCTGCGATTCCAATGTGGTCAATAGTTATACGTTGATTCATTGTAGCACCGCCTAAAACCCACTTGGTGCAGAATATGTTCCGAATACAACCTTCATAGCCTGCATAATTTCCCCTAATGTCGCATCCGCACGGACTGCTTCGAGGACAATTGGAAACAGATTATTTCCATTTTCTGATGCTTGCGTTATCTGAGCCAAAATTGACGCAACGCGTTCATTATCACGTTGTGTGCGCAATGCATTCAATCGCTCGTGTTGATGTTGCGTGACTTCAGGGTTTAGTTTCATTGGCTGAATTTGAATTTGTTCTTCCATCGTTCCATGGTTGACTCCGACTATTCGTCGTTCCCCTCGTTCAATTTCGTTGAAATATCTGTATGCAGTTGAATGAATCTCTTGTTGTTGATATCCTTGTTCTATCGCTTTCAGAGCCCCACCCATAGTCTCAATCTTTTCTATCTCTTTCTTTGCCTGAACATATATTTGGTCGGTCAGTGCTTCAATGTGATATGATCCAGCAAACGGATCAACAACATCAGCAACTCCTGATTCTTCAGCTATTATCTGTTGCGTTCTCAGAGCAATTGTCGCACTCTCTTCAGTTGGCAGGCCAAGTGCTTCATCGTAACTGTTTGTGTGCAAACTCTGTGTCCCTCCACATACTGCAGCGAGTGCTTGGATAGTGACTCGACTAATGTTGTTAAGTGGTTGTTGCGCTGTTAATGAAACTCCTGCTACTTGAGTGTGAAATCGTAATTTCGTTGAACGCGGGTTGGCAGGAGAATATCGTTCAACCATCAAATCATGCCAAAGTCGTCGAGCGGCACGAAATTTCGAAACCTCTTCGAGAAAATCGTTGTGACAATTGAAGAAAAATGACAGTCGAGGTGCAAATGTGTCGACATCTAATCCTTTTTCACACGCTGAATCCACGTATGCTAAAGCATTTGAAATCGTAAACGCCAACTCTTGGACTGCTGTTGAACCCGCCTCTCGTATATGATATCCTGAAATTGAAATTGTATTCCATCGCGGTATATGTTCTGCACAGTGTTCGAAAATGTCTGTAATGAGCCTCATGGAGTGGTTTGGAGGGAATACATATGTTCCTCGAGCAATGTATTCTTTGAGAATATCATTTTGAATGGTTCCAGAAATTTGACTACTTGATACGCCCTGTTCCTCTGCTACCACACAATACATTGCGAGTAGAACCATTGCTGGTGAATTAATGGTCATAGATGTAGATACATTACCGAGCGGAATGTCCTCAAACAAATCTCTCATATCTTGTAAACAAGATATTGAAACTCCTACTTTACCTACTTCCCCTTCACTTAGTGGATCATCGGCATCGAGACCAAGTTGAGTCGGTAAATCAAAAGCTACTGACAATCCTTTTTGACCGCGACCAAGAAGTAATCGAAACCGTTCATTTGTTTCTTTAGCGGAAGAAAATCCCGCATATTGACGCATTGTCCATAGTCGTGAACGATACATTTGCTCGTGTATTCCTCGCGTAAAAGGAGGCTGACCTGGTAATTCAGGTTGGTCTCCAGGAGCATGGTATGCAGGAATTGGAAGTCCACCCAGCGTCTCCCACGATGATTTCCTCAATTCGACCATACATTGTCCATGCAAAGACGATTCATCAAGCCTCGCATTGTTCAGTGATTCACGCCGCCTGGGCCGTGAGCATGGCCATGCTCAAGTTCCTCGTCTGTGGCAGGCCTTACGTCAACAACTTCAACGCTAAACTGGAGGGTTTGTCCAGCCAATTTGTGATTGAAATCTACTGTTACAACATCGTTTTCGATCGATACGACGTTGAATGGTCCTACATCGGACATTAATGTCATCCCTGGTTCGGGGGTGATGTCACCAAACATGCCAGCTGGAATTTGTTGTACTGCCTCAGCAATTCTTTCGCCGTAGGCTCTTTCAGGTTCAAGAGTGAATGTTCTTCGCTCACCTTTCTCAGCGCCCATCAACTCCTGCTCGAATCCGGGAATCATTTGTTGATGACCAACAAGAAACGTTAGTGGGTCGCGTCCTTCACTGCTGTCGAATACTTCGCCAGTATCTGGCAGAGTTCCTGTATAATGGACTGATGCTACGGAATTTTCCTCAACGGTGCTCATATGATTATCTCCTTGTGGTTAGTGCCCTGACGAGGTCTCTTAATCGTTGGGCTACATTTTCGTTAATGATGAGTTGTTCTTCTTTTTCAGTAATGAATTCAAAGGTAGCCTCAACACCAATTCGTTCACCTTTTGCCCATATTTGGCCAAGTAAATTCGATCGATGTTCATCGGCCACGCTTTCATCATCGAGGATGTCTCTTGCGGCATATTTGTAATCGTTGTAACGCTGACGGTTGAGTTTCTTCACCTTCGGTTGTCTGCCGCCTCCGGAATCATCGTGACGTGATCGACGCCTTCGATTGTCACGTTTTTTCGGTGTTTCCGTAACGATTTGTTTGAAAACATTCTTCGAGGATACCGTTTCTTCTGCTACAACTGTGTTGATGGTAGTTTTCGTATCTACTTCAGTTATAGGATTCACAACTTTCGAGGTTGTTTCTGGTTGTACCTCAACTTGAAGGGTTTGAGAAACTACCGGGGTTGATGGTTCCAGAATTGATTCTGTCTTTTTGACAGATTCTTGGGACTGCTTACGTAATTCAGCTAAACGATCTGCACGTGATATTTGTTGTGCTGCTTCAGGGCTTGTTGGAGCATTGAGTGTACTTGATTCAATGGCAGGTTTTTGCACTGAAGATGAAGTGTTAGCTGGTTGTGCGCCAAGCCTTTTTCTTGCTTCTTCCTGTTTCTTTTTCAATTCATTTGAATCGTTCACAGGCCTGGCTTGTGGCCGGCTTTGAGTTGTAGGACGAGACTCATTTGTCTGGCTTCGTTCACTTCGTTTCTTTTGGCGAACTTGGTTCGCATTCGCAGCAAATGGATTAAATGGCTCATCCGGTTTTCTGCGACGGTCTCGAATTGTGAATCCCCCAATAATAGAATCTCACTGCCGACTTGTTAAAAACAATCCGCTGATTATCCTTAACTCCAGTTGACAACTGTATCGTCTGTCCTCATGTATTGATTGATTCCACTGGATTCAAATGGAGTCTTTCGACCAGTCTTGAGTTCAATGTACCCGAGGAGGCCAATCATTGTCCCGTTATCTATGCAATACATTCGAGGTGGGGCATATGAGGTTGATTCACGTTCATTTGCCATCATTGTTGACATCTCACGGAGTCTGTTGTTGCAAGCAACGCCTCCGCCAAGAAGAACTTCTTTCTTTCCACTGTGAGCAAGTGCTCGTTCTGCAACTTCAATGCATGCTGCAAAAGCATGTTCTTGTAAAGACCAACAAACTGAGCCGAGGGAATGACCTTTCTCTATGAGTCGCTGGGCAGCAGTAAGAATACCGGAAAATGCGAGGTCCATTCCACGTACAGGATACGGCAATTCCAAACCATCCAGCGAAGCATTAGGATATTGATCAAGATATTCCTTTGCTAATTTTTCGATAACTGGTCCACCTGGAAATGGAATTCCTTGTTGACGTGCGAATTTGTCTAACATATTCCCGATTCCGATGTCAAGTGTTTCACCAAGGACACGATATTTTCCTTGCAATTTGGCAATGACTTGTGTGTTTCCTCCACTGACATACAACAAGACCGGATCATCGCAATCACATTGCTGACGTCCGATCTCGATATGAGCAACACAGTGATTTACTCCAATAAGTGGGACGCCCAACTTACTCGAAATTGTACGCGCTACAGATGCTCCAATTCGAAGACAAGGGCCCAAACCTGGTCCTTGAGAGTATGCGATGGCCCCTATGTCGGATGGGGTGAGATTTTGAGAATTGAGAACCCTCTGGAAGAGTTCAGCAGCATAATCTCGATGATGGTCCGCTGCTTCTCTTGGATGAATGCCACCCTCAAGAGGTTTTATTGTATCACCAACAGAAGGATATGGAATGCCTTCTGAATCCACCAATCCAAATGAAAACGTGTGTGCAGTGGACTCAATTCCTATGGTCCATTTCCCGTTGGTCATAGGTGTCCGTGTATGCGATTGTTCTTCAACTCTCACCTCTACCCTAGTACTATGCGAACCATTTACCACAATATCGGTTCGTTGCAAACAATGGATGATTCCTCAAAAGAAATTGAACACAAAAGTATTATTGTAAACGGTAATCGAATTGAAAGTATATCTAATTCAGTAGATGAATTTGAGTCATCGGATTCAAAATTCATTGATGTTCAAGGCCGAGCAATTGTGCCTGGATTTATTGACGGTCATAATCACTTGATATGGTCTGGTGATCGATTCAACGAACACAACTTGAGAATGGAAGGAAAGACCTATTCGGAAATTTCTCAACTTGGTGGTGGAATTATGGAAACGGTTCGATCAACAAGAACAGCAAGCATCCCTCAATTGGTTGAGATTGGGAAGGGGCGCCTTATGAATTCTCTACGCAATGGGGCGACATTTGTTGAAGCAAAATCAGGTTATGGTCTATCAACCGAGCATGAATTGGCCCTATTGTCTGCTGTTGATATGCTCAAATCAGTTGAAGGTTTACCGGGCATTCATTCAACATGGATGGGCGCTCACGCGGTGACAAAAGAACATAATTATCAATCATATACCGATGAGATACTTTCCGAACAACTACCAGCGGTACTTGATTCAGGGTTAGCTGAATCTGCTGATGTCTTCTGCGAACCAGGCTGGTTTACACTTGAACAATCTGAAGACATTCTAGTTGCATCTCGGAAAGGCGGTTTAGATCTTCGAATGCATGTTGATGAATTCACTGATGGAGGTGGAGGAGAGTTAGCTGCCGAGTTAGGTGTTCGGACTGCAGATCATGCGCATCATACTCCAATGGATACGCGCATCAAGATGAGAGATGCTGGAGTGATGACGGGATTCTTACCAGGAACACCGTATTGCAACGGTGATGAGTGGCCATTGTTTGCTGAAGCACAGGAAATGGAAATTCCATTTACTATGGCAACCGATTTCAATCCAAATTGTTTCATCAACAGTTTACCATTTATCGGATCTTTAGCCGTTCAACGAAATTCTATGAATCCATATGATGCACTTGCCTGCGTCACGAAATATGCAGCCATTTCTACCCCCAGGGCTGACGGAATTGAACATGGTGTGCTTCGAGAAGGAGCAATCGCCAACTTCAATATCCTTAACAGTAAACACTGGGAGAGTTGGTGCATGACTCCTTCCTCATCACCTGTTCATTCAGTTTGCTTAGAAGGGAAACTTATTGAATTCTAAATTAATCAGTATCAGATTAGTATTATGGTAAAACCTATTCAAAAATTAATTAAGTGATTATCATGGCTTGGCTGGAAACTGTCGTATGTTCTTCCCAGAAAAAGGTGGATGCTCGTTTTTTGAGAATTCTTAATTCTCATCAAGAACTGAAGAGGAGGCAATCAGGATGTTTGTTAGCTTGGGCCGCACGTTCAGTTGATGGCCAGCCCCTATTTCTCGTTCAGACATTATATCAATCCAGAAAACATATGAAATCGATTTCAAAAATTGTCGCAGAGAAACTCGATCCTGAACACGGACCTCTTGAATCCTTCATGAGTGGCCCTCCATTAGTTGGAATTTTCGAAGTTGACGAAGTACAATTCCTAGACCAATTCAAAACGACTGAAAAAGAATGACGCATATGGTCGTATAATGGTAGTTATACGACATTAGGATGTGGCCTGGGTTTTGGGAATTGGTTTCAATCGGATTCAATTCCTCCGCAGTACAGCGTTTGTGACAAGTATCTTATGAACGAGTTTGGAAGATTTGCAGGTTTCTCACCTTCAAGTAGGGGGTCAAAGGGGTATTTTGTGAATTTATTGAACAAAGAGTTCATACAGTTCCTCGAACGCCGAATGGTTATGACTCAAGTGGAAGGTTTTTGTTTGAAATGTAAAACATACGGACCAATTGTAAACGGCAAAGAAATCAAAATGTCGAATGGCCGTACTCGATTTGCAGGTACGTGTTCACAACAAGGATGTACAGGTAAAATATCCAAGATCATTTCTTAGATTAAGACTAAGCCTACCGATGTGAATAAATACGCGTCTATGGTGGGAAGATTACCTAGGGCTCGTGGTCTAGGGGTTATGACGTTGCCTTGACATGGCAAAGATCGAGAGTTCGATTCTCTCCGAGCCCACCATTGAATCCCAATATTAATTTTTAAAAAATAGTAATAATTTAATTATTATTTGAAAAATCAATCTTCATGAATCAATTCAACATCAGTATCATTCTTAATTCCAATTTTGACTGGAGGCGTATCTTCTCCAAGATCAGAAAAGTCAGTGTTTCCACCAGTCCATGACTGAATCTCATTGGTTTCATCGAAGGATTCAGAATGTACCTTACTGTTGCTAGAAAGTGAATAAGCAGAAGGATCAATTTCTCGCTGTTGAATTCGCTCTGATGGTTCGGGTGCTTTTCGCTCTTCCATCGGTAGTGATGAATGGAAGAGGCCACATTCTGGACACTTGAAAGTACCCTTCCGTTCCAAGGTTCCACATGAAGGGCAGCGAACTGCTGCAATCAACTCGTACAACGGATCGGGATTCAATTTCATTCCTCTGGAATGAACATCTCGTCTTGATAACCAACGATTTCATCGCCTGTTTCTTCGTCCTCAATGACTACAGTATCTTCATCATCATCGAATTCAAGAATGGTTCCATAATACTCTTCGCCGTCAATATCGAGTCCGACGTAATCTCCGATGTCAGGGGCTGACTCTTCTTCATCGTCTTCCTCATCGGAGTCATCATAATCTTCTGACTTGACTTCATCTTCTGCCTCGATTTCAGCATCACCATCTGTTTCATCTTCGGTTTCATCAGTTTCTTCATCTTCAGATTCTTCGATTGCTTCCTGAACCTCATTACGGTCTGCGTCAACGTCTTTCATTGCCTTGACTCGAGCTCTCCATCCTGGTGCTAGAATCAAATGTGTATACAAACTCCAAACCAATCCGGCTCCAGCGAGTGTCATCAAGACTACTGCATCCCAATAGAATTTACCAGGCATTGATGATGCTTTTCCAGCCAATGGCGTAAGTGAGTTTTTACATTCTCCTTCCTGAATTTGTGGATCACATGGATAGGCTTCACCCTCGGCTACAATCCTACCATCGTCAAGCTGCCATTCAGTGAGTTGTGAATCTCCACGAATCTCAAGTTCCACCATGCCACCTGTGCCGTCTACTATTGGGAAGAGGCCATTGACCAACAAACCGACAATGAGTATTCCAAACGATGCATGGATCAATGGCCAAAATGTATCATGCCATTTCTTTGACATGAACCGAGTTTGCCATTCTGAAGGGAATGTCTTAACAGTTTCAGCATCCTCATCATCGAGTGTTGCAATACTATCTTCATGCTTTTCAATCGCATTAACAAATTCTACCATGTCGATGTTTCCGTCTCCATCTGCATCCATGGTTTCAAGCAACGCATCCGCTTCTGTTTGACTCAAACCATCAGGCAGGATTTGATTTAGTTTGGAGACCAATTCTTCCGCTGTTAGTAGTCGATTACCATCATCATCTAGGTCTCCAAATGCATTTGCAAGTGACTTGTCTTCTTCTTCAATGACATCCAGGAGAAGTTCTAAAATTTCAGATGTAGAACGGTCATCAGTTGCTTCAGATTCAGTATAATCGTCATAAGAAATTTCGTCCTCTACGTCCTCATCTTCTTCAGATTCATGCTGTTCTTCATCAACATCTTCTTCTTCAGATTCTATTTCTTCTTCAATTTCTGTTGCAGGCTCTTCAATATCCTCTTCCATTTCTTCTGCGAGTTCGTCCGCCGTTTCTTCAGCATCTTCGTCGACTTCTTCGACTTCTTCCTCTTCAGGTTCTTGTTCTGGTTCTTCATCGGGCTCTGAATCATCTACATCTTGAATGGGTTCAGAATCATCCTCGGATTCTGAACTTCCAGTTTCATCTATATCCGATGAGGCGAGTTCTTCTCCGCCGATAATGGTTTGAAGTTCTTCGAGATCAATAAGACTGTCACCATCGTCATCAATAGCTTGTACTAATTTGTCAACTTGGGATGGAGGCAAGTCTGCGAGGTTAAGTGAGAGTAAACCATCCTTCAATTCACCAGAATCGATCATGTTGTCATCATTTGTGTCAAAGCGACCGAAGAGAGTTTTGACATCCATCTTGTTGTTTGCCATCCACGTACGTAGAATATCAATGACATCGTCTGCGACAAATACAACTCCGCACTCAGGACATTTCGTGGAGTCTAGTGGCACTAACGCGTTACATGCTCCACATTCTCCCAATGCTTCATCGGATACTCCTGAAAATGAGATGCCACACTCAGGGCATTCGCTCGAATCAGCAGGTACAATTGATCTACAAGAACCACATTCAGCCATAGCAATATCTTCATTTTCATCCGACATGGTAGGTCACTGGTATCTACCAGCACCTGAGCCAATATAATGGTTGATGGTCTTTTAGACGATGAAACCTATTTATCATCGTCAACAAGGACACGCAAGAGGGACAATACATGGATGCCAGTATACAGTCAATTCAAGCCTCAAATACTGACGATTTTCTTGAACGGATTGACCTCTTGTCAATACCCGATACACACCAACAAATATTCATTTCACGTTATCCTGCTACGGCTCTTGTTGACCGTTTAGATATCTCCAAAATTCGATGTTATTGGCTCACGCTATCACAAGATACTGGCTCATTAGAACCAAGTTTGGAGAAAATAAATCACCTCATCCAATCAACAATATCTGAGAGTGAAGGTAGTATTTTTGTTGAAGGAATTGAATGGCTGGCATCTCTGCACGGATTCGACGCAGTTCATTCCATGATTCGGTCATTGGCAGAGAAAGTATCAATGACTAACTGGTCCATTTATCTCTCAATATCCCAAGATAGTTTTACGCAACTGGAATGTTCAAGATTGTACAGAGAGGCTCCTGTCATGGTGTTACAAGAAGCTTTTTCTAAACCAAATCATGAACAACTAGTGCCAAACGATGCAG
>VMHT01044936.1_pt1 | contig 10221 bp, 14 predicted proteins | sample 4693611 | NCBI WGS metagenome assembly VMHT01 (sample SAMN12280063, study PRJNA550983) | marine metagenome | isolation source: seawater sampled from same location over 5 years 0.02-0.2 micron viral filtrate | place: USA: collected off the coast of southern California halfway between the port... ...
AACTAAATCCAAGTCTTGACCAGAATGAACCTTCCCATTCATCTTCAGTTAAATTGAAGTCTTCAATGAATATACCACAAGGCGCATCATATATCTGCCACGGAGTAAGATTTGTATTGAAAGCATTTACTTCAAATGAGTTATCTACAGAATGACTCGCATTTTTGTATAGGACCCTATGACCTTGATATGGCATTCTAACAGGAGTCCAATCTTGAAATTGTTCTGTTGGATTAACCTTATAGACTACACTACCCGCTTTATCAGATGCGTCTATTTCACTTCTACCTGTCGCCCAAGGAACATTTGCTCTGGCATCATTACCTCTATTGAGGGATGTATGTAAGTCACTAAATGAAAAATGTGTTCCGTCCCAATTTAGTTTAGGGGCATCTGCTCCTATATATAATTGAGATAAATGTGGGAAAGTTACATTATATTGTCCGCTGTTGCTTCCTCTATCAATCATTTCCTGATTAGCAAAGACTTGAGCAGAACTTATAAGACCTGCGTTACCATTAAATGAATTAGGTTTTCTAGTATGACCTGAAAAAGGTAATATCCAGCAGTTCCCCATTGAATTGAAATGTAAATCAAAACCTATCTTTCTACCTACTTCTACTTGACCTGGTGAACCATCTCTAGCACCCTCGCGGAGGTATCTTTCAAAGAGTGGATTGAAGTAACCATTGTCTTCAGTTATTTTAACTTTGATGTAATCCTCCGTAATATCCTCACCACTAGCATTTGTGCCAACTACAAGTGTCTCTTTGGCGAAACAACCATATGTAAGTTGGTTAAGAGTTTGATCTGGATTATCGTAGTATTTATCCCTTTGAGAATCGTCATAAACAAATGGAACTAATACTGCTCCTAATTGTAGTGGTGTAGTATTAGATCTCCAAGATGGTTGAACGTATCCTCCCCAACCTAATTGTGATTTTGAAGCATTTGTATCACTGGGATCAAGAGTAGAACTAGCATTATTATATCTATTCATATGGAAGAACCTACAATTAGTAAAATTATCATCATTATTGTATGGTGTGCGACTATCTTGTAAGATATCAAATATTTCAGGATATCTCTCTTGCGCTCTTATAAAATCCCTGAACTTATCAATATATTGCTTTTCATATAAGATACTTGTAACCATATAGTCAAGATCCTCAACATTATCAGTGAAGATTTTACGTTTCAACTCTGCTCCCAATATACCACGATCTTCTGTTCCTGATAGATTAATCAATCTGCCTGTTTCATATAGTTCTGGACGAAGACATGCTGTAATGTGGTATTGACTTAACCATTCATAACCTGAACCATTGTTGGGGAAAGAACCATTATTAATGTAATGAGTGAAATCTGTATTAATATTCGCACTATAATTCCACGCGACATCAAATGGTTTGTAAGTCTCTGTAGTATACGTCTTGAATTGTTGTATGGGAAAACCTGGACGACTAGCATTGAAAGTTATATCACCAGCATTTCTTACACTAAATGTGGTTTCTTTTAGAACTTCTTGAAGTTTCCTACTAACATCTGTTGCTATGTAATCTGGGGAGTTGAAACCTTTATCAACTTGTATCTCTTTGAGTTCAGTGTATCTATTGTATACAGCATTTTCAGGATCTCTCATGTATCTCTCTGGAAGATTACCACTGGCACTTGCTTCACTATAATATGATTTATCTCTAATCATAAGAGTATATCTACGACCATTATTGAGTTGACTACTATAAGCATATCTGTTGTCTGCGTTCTGGTAGAAGTCATCAAAGTATTGTAACCCATCTTGATAGGTTGATGAAGCAGTCCCTTGACTGGCGTTGAATGGATCCCATAATGATCTACCACTATCTTCAGTAGATGTAGAACCAATACCAATATCTTGATTTGTATAATTTCGGGATAGTGGGTCGTTGTCCTCCCTCCACCAAAATCTTCTTGGTAATTGTATGTAATTGTGTCCATCAGCAGTAACGTAATAACTTATCTGGAATACAGCGGTATCATCTCTCATATCAACTTCCTTGGAAGATACATTAGATGCTAGGTATGTATTACCTGTTGGAATATCTTCACAAGCATTACCTTGTGATTTAGTCTCAATAAAGTTAAAAGTCTTCTTGAAACCTAATGATTCGCCTTTGATTTCAATACTTTGTGATTGACCTGCTCCTCTTTCACTGACCATAGCGCCATGTAATGATACTTGATCTCCTGGATCTAAATGAATAATATCTGTAAGGTTATTAGTCCACAGACTAAAGTTTTCATGATTACCTGATAGTGCCTCCTCACTATGTAGTCTAGCACACTCAATTATACGAGTATCTGTATAAGAGTTCATTTACTTATTGAAGTTATTTTTATTTAGGATAATTTTTTTGTATGTAAATGTAAATGTCAAGTTACGGAGAAGATTCACCACCAGAAACAGAACCAGCGCCCGCACCAACACAAAAACGATCATCTACAAAGATGAGTGATAAGCAGAAAAGCGATTTAAATAAGCATATGGCAAAGCACAAAAAGGCAGGTATGTCTTTATCTGAACAGAAGTCTCATCGTATGAAGATGATGGGTCGTATGCGAAAGGGAATGTCAGTTACAAAGGCACATAACGATATTAAGAAATCGCAGAAATAAAATGTTGTCTAAATAAAATGTTCATTGAATTGAAGAAAAAGACTTATGATGAATTAATAGACTTACTTAAATCACTTGAAAAGTTTGAATTAATAAAGTCGCTTGAAAAGGGAGCGGACGATGACTATGTCCCTCCTGTAATAAATAAAAAAGAAATTTATTCAGAGGACGAAGGTTCTGCTGAAGAAGAATCATTATCTGGTGTCACTGTTGACAAGAACGGATTTTGGTCTCTAAAGTAGTCCCTGTTAATCAATGTCTCCATCCTTCCTGGATACTTAAACATAAAATCTTGTAACCTGTCTTGCTTTTTGTAATAGTAATAAGAAGATCTTGCCCTATTGAATTCGGCATCTTCTTTATACCTTTCTTTAAATTCATGCTTGTGTTTATGGTAGTAAGTCTTGGCATTTGTTCTGTTGCGCTCTTTCCACTCATCTGTATCCTTAATCTTTTCATAGTTGTCCTTTACTCTTTTCCTATGCTTCTTGTATTGTGTCAGTATGTTGGCAAGTTCCTCATCGGTATACAAGTGTAGTTCATCCATTATTATAATATAAGATATATTATTAATATGTTTAAATAAACGCATTATCCTATTAAGATAAATTCTTTACATCTTCTGTGTTGAATATCAATTATATTCAAGTCGTAATCACATAATGGTTTTTTAGTCACATCAACTGGGTGGTAATGATAAACCTTATCAAGAACTCTTGTAGTCCAATCATTCTTCTCTGGTGTCCTGCCGAACTTGTATCCATTAACAAGTAATACATATGAGTTACTATTGATGATCTGTGGTAGTATTTCATCAATTTGTTGATCGGTCCAATGTTGTATTACATCCTTCAATATAACTAAATCGTAATGTGTGGGAATACATTTTGCGTCGGTATTAAAGAACCTAATATTATCCTTTTGGTATTTATTTATATTATCATCAATAACTGACTTCACACAATCAATACCTACATAATGAAGTCCCTCCCAGTCAATGGTCTTTGAAAACTCCCAATCACCACACCCTACATCACAGATTGTAATACTTTCTGTTTTCTTAATGTATTCCATGAGTAGATCAATATACCATTTTGTATCAGGGGATATGTTACTACCTGAACCACTACTACCTTTACCATCTTTACTTCCCCACTTTTTCTTATCGTATATTTCTGTAAACTTTTCTTCCATTTGTATTTAATGATATTTTTATTTTTAAATCCAAACTAATCCAAGATCGTCTTTAAAATATTGATTAACTCTTCATGTATCTCTACATCTATTTTATTTTCATCCTTGGCGAATTGTAACTTCTCCACAGAGTTAGATGAGTGCTGAACACATAACATTACTGCTCTAATATCTGTAAATCCAACTGATTTATCGTGTCCATCAAACATCTTCTTACCTTCACCATATCCTTGAGTGGCGAACCCACAAGATGCTCTAAACCACTTTTTGGTCATCATCATTGTTGCCTCGTGTAGTTGCCTCGCCTGTCTACCGCAGTCAATCATATGAACATCAAAGTTCTTATCTGTCATACAGAACAACATACAATCTGTGCCAACACAACCAAACTTGCCTTCCTTCATTATCTTATACGAGTGTTCTATATAGGTGGGCATGTATACATCATCATCGTCCATGAAACATACTATCTTTGTATCTGCTGCTTTGACTATATCATTGCGCTTTTTACCAATAGACCTTCTGGGTTTGTTATTAATATACTGAACTGGAATGGGATGTAATACCCTTCTAACTTCATTTATATCACTTATGAATGGTTCGGTGCCGTCGTCATCTATGATTAGTTTCAACTTTTGGTGAGGATACGACTGCCCCTTTACATTCATAAGAAATAAAGGTAAAAACTTTGATCTATTGTAAGTAGGAACACAAATTGTTATTTCAGGTAAATCTTCCATTTACAATATGATAATTTTATTAATTTATAAAATAAACTCACTCTTCAATTCTATTTACCGCAACTTCATATATTTCGGGATCTTTCTCAATACCAATAAAATTTCTTTTCATATTCTTACAGGCGACCCCTGTAGAACCACTCCCCATCGTCGGATCAAGAACAACATCTCCCTCCTTAGAATAATATTTTAATAACCACTCCATAAGAGCAACAGGTTTCTCTGTAGAGTGTTTCCCACGAGTAGATTTTATTTCCAACAAACTATTCGGTAAGGAGAGTTCATAACTATTCCCTTGATGACCTTTCTGCCAACGGGAATCATAAGCACAACCAAGAGTTCCATTAATCATAGTTGCTTTTTTTTCTTCTTCTTTAACAACTGATACGGGGAGGGGTGGGTCATATAATACTTGATTTTTACCCTTCTTTCCGTATTTTTCATCATAAATCTTTTCCTTATAATCTTTATCCTGTCCATATAAATCTTCTTTCACAACTGATACAGGGAGGGGTGGGTCGTAAGCACTTTCCCCACCTTTTCTCCCCATCTTACGATATTGATTATCAGCATTATCTTTTTGACTGAATGAAGGTTTATACGCTAATCCTTCTTTACTTTCTTGTTTCACACCAGATGTAGGGAGGGGTTTTTCTTTAATAAACTTATGTTTATGACTTGATAAATCATAAAAAGGTAATTTCTCATAAAAGACGTATACCATTTCATGCTTCCTCATAGGCATCTTTTTAGCAGATAAGAAACCAGCAGGCGCACTTTTCACCCATACTAAATCATACCTGAATGGTATCTTCTTGGGTGCGCTATTTATTAATTCAACACCAAACTTGGTTGTAGTTGTAAAGAAGACGGGTGTATTTAGTTTCTTCACTCTCATAATCTCTTTCCAGAAGGGTTCCCAAGGGATTTTAATATCCCATTTACAAGATGTTTGTCCGTAAGGTAAATCGCAGAATATAAAGTCAACAGAATTATCATCAATACCCTTCATATTTTCAATACAACCGCCGTGTAATAGTAAACTCATTTACAATATGATAATTTTATTAATTTAATAAATAAACTTACCAGAACCAACCTTTGGAAACTGCTAGATCTGTCTGGGACTTTGGTTTGACATATTCATCCCCTAAATCATCCTTGATGCCTTCGCGGATCTCCACCTTCCTTACATATGTCTTCATATGGGATATATCTTTCTTTATACTTTGAATATCAGCACTAATCAACTTTATTAATTCAAGAACTTCATCAATTGGTTTCTTGGATAACGGATCACTCATATTAATATATGGTTCAAAAATATATGGGAACAGAAAATTATGTGTTTAAATATTAAAATAAATATATGCCAACTAACAAAGAACGATACAATAAAAAATATGGATTTAAGAAAGATACCTCTCACAGCAAACAGGATATATCAAAACGCACTGGCATACCTATGCGAATTCTCAATCAAGTATATGACAGAGGGAGTGCTGCTCGTAGGAATAATCCAAGCAGCGTCAGGCAAGTTGGCACAGGTAAGAAAGTCGGTGGAAAATCCCTCAAAGGGAAAATGAGTGCTAATCAATGGTCTATGGGACGGATCTACTCATTCGTTATGAAACAACCTGGGACATGGGGTCGTGCCGATAAAGATTTAGCAGAAAAGGTTCGTAAATTAAAAATCAAAGGGTATAGTAAATGAACGAGTTAAAAACGCCGAGACCTATGCCTGACGATATTGAGGAGTGGTCACCTGAAATAGAAGAACTATTAAGTGAGTGGGGGGAAGTAGCATTATGTTATCAGTATTTACATAATTACTCTCAACGTAAATACAAGAAGAAATATCATCATTTACAGATACCTATTATTGTGTTATCAACTCTTACAGGAGTCGGTAACTTCGCAGTAGATAGTTACATACCAGTTGAGTATCAAAAAGGATTCACAGCAGTGGTTGGTGGATTTAATATCTTTTGTGGGATACTAGGAACATTATTATCCTTTTTAAGATACAGCGAAATCTATGAGGGACATAGAATATCCGCATTAGCGTGGAGTAAATTGGGTAGAAGTATTGAAATAGAATTATCCTTACATGATAAAAAACGAAAACAATGTAGGGACTTCTTGAAGGTATGTAGGAGCGAGTATGATAATCTATTAGAAAGTTCACCTAATATTGATCTTGATATAATCACAATGTTTAATAAGAAGTTTGATGGTAAATATGATAATGTTCGTAAACCAATCATATGTAACGGATTAAAAGAAATAAAACCATATACAGAACACGTAATGGATAAAAAAAATGATAATGATAATGAACCTATACTACCTAAAGAACCTAGTGTAACTATTGCTGTTGAAGAGTCATCTCAATTACCTTCTCTGTCCGAGCATTTAGATCCTGAACTACCTTTGAATGAACAGATCGTAGACGATCATAATTCTCCTTGAGTTCCTTGATTTCTTCAATAATCCAATCACTATGTTCACCAGATACATCACAATCCTTATGTCCTGTCATATAATCAAGGACTTTTTGATAATCATCAAGAATTTCTCTATCTACCGACCCTTCAAGTTGCCCTTCATCATATCCTTCTTGATGCGCCTCTTCTATTTGTTCCTTGAGTTTCTTGTTCTCCGCTTTGAGATCCCTTACCATATCACCATATTCTTTATGAACTTCATTAATTTCCTGAATGTGCGTAGATGCTGTCGCTTTCATTATATCTAATCTTTCTTTGAGTTCATTCTTTTCTATGACTACTTCATCAAGGTCGTCCATTGCTTGACTAACCTTTTCTTCAAGTTCCTTGTTTTCCTTCAATACATAATCAACCATGTTCCCAAGATCAGGACCTGTCTGTCTAGCGAAGTTCAATGTATCTGCTCCCTGACCTCCATAGTGGTCATAGAACTTTTGAGCAAGAACATCACTCGCTTCCCCGACCGCTTCACGTATATCATCATCGCGCGCCGCCTTCCAACCATCTTTTTCTTCCTTGAGTTCCTTGATCCTTTTAAGATGATGTATGTAACCATCGTCGCAACCAAAGACCTTATCCAACTCATCAAAGAACTGATCTGGTGTCATAGTGGTGGTGGACATTTTAAGAGTTCTTGTAAAGTCTATGTATATCCCTTTGTGTTTTAATATGTTCTTGTAAGTCAACTTTCAAATTTTGGATTAAATATATTTATTTAATCAAACTGGACGATTATTTTATTATCAGGAGTAGCATGCTTGATCATAAGAATTGGTTTTAGTTCATACCCACATGCTGCTCTTTTTTGATCTAAATGCTTTTGAACCTGTGGGGATATGAGTGGTGTAAATGTAATATGCCTGAACTTGATATCCTTGTTCATTAGTTTACAGCATCTGCGAACACTAGGTATATCTCCAAACTGCTTAATGAAGTCCATATCATCTTGTAGTTCCTTTAATGTATTGTATCTTATCCTATCAAGGTTATATCCAGATTTACAATAAGATATGATTGTCTTACAAATATTCATTACGTTGTTTTTTTCTTTGATGGAAAGTGTTTTTTTTGGATTGGGATTTTTAAGATAGTTTACGAGTCCATCAGCATTATCAATGTTAAAAAAATTATCATATAGGATAATTTTTGAATTGTTTTTCAAGTAATCAATAATCTTGTCTTGGATCATTTTTTTATTATCTTGGTGTGAGAATTTTATTTGTAAATCCAAATCAATGATAATATCAATAAGATCAGTCTTACTATGTGTCTTGTGTATGAGCATTTAATAATATAAATAGATTTATCTGTATAAATAAACCCGCTGCGTCACGATTTAAAAATAAATTTATGTTTATATTTAAATGAGTAAAGGAGAAGATATGGCATCGCGTATCGCAAGAAGACAATACCAAAAAAACTATCGTAAAAACAACTTGGAGCATATGAGGACATACCAACGTGAGTGGGAGCGGAAGAATAGAAATACAGGACCCAAGACACCCGGTGAAACAAGAGGTCGTCCAAGACTTGACGGAGAACGATATCAATACCCTAATCATTTAGTTGTTAAGAAGGGAACGTTTGTTGTTACGTTTGAGTGACTTTCTTTTCGGTGCTATTAATACAACATCATCTTCATCACATATCTTTAGTCTTATAAGTGCGAGTATACAATGACAACATACCTGTAAATCAAAACTACTAATCTTCTTCTTATCCCTCTTCTTCATATAGGTCATATAAGATATAGAATTGAATTGTTGTATTAAGTCCTTCATATTCCTCCCTTTTCGCAGAGCATCAAGTATTAGATCTTCTGCGGATAATTTATATCTATCATATGGATTGTGTTTACTCAATGGAAACCCTGCGAGTAGCAAGTCGTTCCAGTAGATACACAAGCAACCTTTTGTTCCAGAAATTATCATTAATATAAGATTAATGAGCAATATGTTCTTAAATAAAAAAATTATGTTTATTTATATATATGATATACTACCTACTCCTAAATATACTTACTGATTTTCCTCCCCTATTACCGCGCCCTGTTCATTTACGAACAACTCCTGGTCGGCATCCCCCCAATCAATCTGTTGGGAACTAGCATTGAAGTCCCTTGGATTGACGATTTGTTTCGCCATCTTGATAGCATCTCCGTGCTGATAATACTTACCGCCTGAAAGACATGCGACCTTGGTTTGATGGTTGAGTTCGCATACCTTCATATATTTGTGTTTCTTGTTGTAGTGTGCTGTGGTCATACATCGGTTACACCTCTTACACTGCGTCCAACAGGGATAAGCAGGATCTTGCGCTCTCCTCAACTTCTCGGCATCTGTTAGTTCTTGTGCTGGATTGTTGGGACCATGACGCTTCGCCACCGCAGGACCACTTTCATTACAGACTGACATCAGTTCAGTAAAACAACTAAAGAGTGTTTCATCTTGATCTGGATCACATATGATGTTACATAGTGTGTCGTATGTTTCTTGTTCCATCTCAAATTGTAGCGAGTCCAGAGCGGTTTGAAGATTTAGTAGAACTCTCAATGTCTTTTGAGGACACTGCGCCTTGATGCGATCACATTCCTTTGCGATAGCGCGACGTCCTGAATATTCCTGTTCCATAGTAAGACGCTTGGCATTCGCTTGATCAATCTTGCCCCGCACGACTTCCTTACCCTGTTCGTCAAAATGATCAAGGAGTTCCTGAAAGTTATCGCTGTCGTATACTTGGAGATATGACATGTTATTATTTTCTTGTATCTGTTGTTTCTATTTGACCTGTCATTTTAATCCAACTTTCAAATTTTGGATTAAAGATATTAAGCACTTAAAAAAAATTACCTAATCTATGACTACCTATCTACCTATCTACCTATCTATTTCTTATGAACCTGGCGGGCGAGTCTGTTTGCCCCGTCAAGATATTGCCCCTCATTGATCTTCCCCTCTTCCACTTCCTTCTCCATGAGTTCCATAGTTGCTTCCCTGAGTCGCTTGATGTAGTATGGTCGCACCTCGGCGCTGAGTTCATACCAACATTTACGTAGATCATCCATTTTGCCAGGGTCCCCGATATCAAGCAGCACCTCTTCAATCTCCGCCTTTTCAAGTTCCCAG
>VMHT01072558.1_pt1 | contig 10221 bp, 11 predicted proteins | sample 4693611 | NCBI WGS metagenome assembly VMHT01 (sample SAMN12280063, study PRJNA550983) | marine metagenome | isolation source: seawater sampled from same location over 5 years 0.02-0.2 micron viral filtrate | place: USA: collected off the coast of southern California halfway between the port... ...
AATAGATATTTAAAATTTAAATGATGCGCCTGTAGCTCAACTGGATAGAGCGCCAGATTTCGGCTCTGGAGGTTCAGGGTTCGACTCCTTGCAGGCGCGCCAATTATAATTTATAAATAATTTTAATGGCATTTGCTGTAATTACACTTGTAAACAAAAAAACTAATCAAATGAAATTAGCACCTGTTGGTTACTCATGGACTAATTTATTTTTTGGTTTCTTTGTTCCAATGTTTAGAGGTGATTGGAAATGGGCTATCATATTTTTAGCTGTTGGAATAGTCACCGCTGGCTTTGGATGTATTATCACATCTTTTTTTTACAACAAACTATATGCAAGCGATCTATTACAAGATGGCTTCAAAGTTAAAAATTTAAACGGTGCAGATAAAGAATTAGTTAAAATAAAGCTTGGCATAGCTAGACTATAAAATTGATAGAATTTATAAAAAATCTCTTTACTAAATCTATAATTGATCTTGAAAATCCAAGAATATTTAAAACAGTTATAATTTCAGTAATCTTAACTTTATTACTTGCTTCAATTATTTTTATTTTATTCTATTATGTTCTTTTTGCTTCCCTTTTTCAGCTAGCTGATCCTAATAATTTTGAAGAAGGTGGGGTTATGGCCTTCATATTAAGTTTAAAAGTTATTTCTTATATTTTAGGTATATTGCAATTTTTTATCTCATGGCTTCTTGTATCTCTTATACTAGTACCTGTTGGAACGATAATATCTGGTTTATTTGCAGAAAATATTTTCTTTGCTGTTAGAGATTTGAATAAATACAAATGGAAATACGAATTAAAAAAAAATTCTTTTTTAATATCAATTCAATATGCAGTTATTTGTGCAATTAGAAGTTTTTTTGTAAATATTTTAATTTTACCTTTATACTTAATTCTGCCAGTTGCAAATATTTTTATTTTTGTATTTGTTAATGCTTATTTGGTCGGGCGGGAATATTGTGGAAACTTTTTAATACAATTCTTTGATAAAACAGATGTTAAAAGAAATTTTATGCTGCTGGACGGAAAAATTTATTTTATAGGTTTATTCGTAGTTTTTCTTTATACAATACCAATTTTAAATTTAGTTGCACCTATTATAGGAAATATTTTTACTTCACATTTAATTCTTGGAAATAAACTTATTATAAAAAAAAATAGACCTTAGCTGAGGACTAAGGTCTATTTAATTTTTTAATATGTAGATTTATACTTTTTTATTTAAAAAATATAATCCAGCAGGACCAATGATGGTACAAATTACATAAAAGAAATACACACCTGAAGTGCCACCTGCTGCACTAGCAATTGCTAATGAAGGCGACAGAAATGCAATATTGATTACATTTAATCCACCCGCTACGTATCCAAGCACAACTCCATCTTTTAACGATAATAAAACCAATGGTGTTCCAACAAAACAAGCCAAGAAAATACCGAAAACTGGAATTATAAAACTAAGTCCAGCAACAACTACAGCTAATATGCCAAAAACTTTTCCATTTTTTGCAATTTTTTTTAACATTTACCTCTCCCTTTTTGATTATTAATTGAGACTAAACACTTTTATATCGGGTAATCAATGAATATCGTCCAGGTTGATTGTGTAAAAAATTTACAAATATTGCAAAAATAAATGTCTAAAACACTATATATGCTAAATGCAACTTTCTAGTTGTATACGGTTACATCTTTTTTGAGGTTTGTTAAAACAGAATCAACTAATAGGGAGATTTTAAAATGAGACTACTAAGAATAGTATTGTGTGTATTGTCAGTTGTATTTTTTACAGCTTGCGATCGCAAGGAAACAAAAACAATTAACATGGCAAAAGCTGACTGGGATACCGGTTTCTTTCATGCTGAAATTTATAAAACTGGCCTAGAAAAACTTGGTTATAACATTCCAAAGGTAAAGAGTGTTAAACCTGGAGTTTTTTATGTTGCTGCTGCAGCCGGAGATCTGGACTTATGGGTTAATGGTTGGGTTAAAACTCAAGCAACCTATATCGATGCTGCTAAAGGCAAAGTGATACCAGTAGGCTACGTTGTTAAACAAGGTGGTTTACAAGGTTACTTAATAGACAAAAAGAGTGCAGATAAGTTTAATATTAAATCTGTTTTAGATATAAAAAAACATGCCAAAGCTTTTGATGCAAATAATGATGGTAAAGCTGACATGGTAGCATGTCCTCCGGGCTGGGGTTGTGAAAAAGTTATCTCTGGTCACTTTAATGAATTGAAATTAGGCGAGTTTATAAACCCAATTAAAGCAGAGTATTCAGCTTCTCTTGCTGATGCTATTTCAAGATATAAAAATGGCGGGTCTATTCTTTTTTATACATGGGCACCAAATTGGATCTTTGGAGAATTAAAATTAGGCGAAGATGTTGTTTGGATTGAAGTTCCATCAAGTAAAACTACAGTTGTTGAAGCAAAAAATGCAACTAAAGCCAAAATTAATCATGGATTTAGTGTTGATGACATAAGAGCAGCTGGTAATAAAGATTTTTTAGAAAAAAATCCTAAAGTTAAAAAGTTCCTTGAAGCAGCATCTATTCCTCTAGCAGATATATCAGCTCAGAATCTTAAAATGTTCAAAGGTGAAAAGAGTGAAGCTGATGTAAAAAGACATGCTGAAGAATGGATTAAAGCAAATCAAAGTACTTTTGATAGCTGGATAAAAAAAGCTCAAAATTAAAAAAAATTGGAATTTTTTAATCCATCTAAGTATGCGTACTTACCACTTGCTGAATGGATAGAAAAATATGCTAAAGACTGGTTTTTTTCACAAAGGCCAGTCTTTAAAAAAATTTCAATCCCTATTGAAAATACCCTGTCTTCATTAGACAGCTTATTTAATTTTATACCTATTCCAATCGTAATTATATTATTTACATTTGCCGCTTACAAAACAAATAGTCTAAAATTTGCAATATTCACCGCACTCAGTCTAATATTTATTGACCTAGTTAATATTTGGGAAGAAACAATGACCACGATGGCAATGATTGTTACGTCAGTATTATTCTGCTGCATAATTGGTATTCCATTGGGAATTGCATCTTCACGAAGTGATGTTTTTGAAATGATTATGCGACCTATTTTGGATATAATGCAAACTATTCCAAGTTTTGTTTACTTGATACCAGTAGTAATGTTATTTGGTGTGGGTTTAACACCTGGTGTAATTGCAATTATTATTTTTGCTTTAGCACCTGTAATAAGATTAACAAATCTTGGACTAAGACAAGTGTCTAAAGGAGTCAAAGATGCCGGTAAAGCATTAGGATGTAGTAAGTTAGTTATTTTATACAAAATCGAATTACCACTTGCAGTTAAATCCATACTAGCCGGTGTTAATCAAACGTTGATGCTTTCTTTATCAATGGCAGTAATAGCTGCGTTAATCGGTGCCGGAGGTCTTGGTTATAATGTTTATATTGGTCTTGGAAGACTTGATATTGGCAAGGCATTTGTTGGTGGTCTTGGAATAGTTTTAATTGCAATAATCTTTGACCGTATTACTCAAAAACTCATTAAATAAGATGAGATTAATTCAACCTGTAATTGTTTCATCAACATAAAAAGGGCTATCCTATAATTACATAATTGATATCTGTCCTATAGTTTCATATGTTACGACAACTTTAATTTAAATTAAAAGGGGAACAATGAAAAACTTAATTAAAACAATTTGTAGTATTTCAGTTTTTGCTTTCATTCTAGCTTCATGTGGTGATGGTGGAAAAAAAGCAAGTACTGTTGATGCTACGAAAAAACAAGGCTTTGTAAAATGTGGAGTTTCACAAGGTCTACCTGGTTTCTCTAACGCTGATGAAAGTGGAAAATGGACAGGTATCGATGTTGATGTTTGTAGAGCAGTTGCTGCTGCAGTTTTAGGTGATGCTGATAAAGTGAAATACACACCTCTAAGTGCAAAAGAAAGATTTACTGCATTGCAAGCTGGTGAGATCGATGTACTTTCTAGAAACACAACTTGGACTTTAGAAAGAGATGCTGCGATTGGCTTAACATTCGTTGGTGTTAACTTCTATGATGGTCAAGGTTTCATGGTTAGAAAAGCTACAGGTATTAAATCAGTTAATGATTTTAAAAACGGCGTAAAAGTATGTACAAACACTGGTACTACCACTGAGCTTAACATGGCAGATTTCTTCAAATCTAAAGGTGTAAAATATGAACCTGTAGTATTTGAAAAAGCTGACGAAGTTGTTCAAGCTTATGACTCAGGTCGTTGTGATACTTATACAACTGATAAATCAGGTTTAGCTGCACAAAGAACTAAGCTAACAAAACCAGATGATCACGTTGTATTGCCAGAAACAATTTCTAAAGAGCCTTTAGGTCCTGTTGTAAGACAAGGTGATGCTAAATGGGAAGATGTTGTTAGATGGTCATTAAATGTGTGGATTGAAGCTGAAGAGTATGGTGTAAATTCAGGAAACATTGATGCAATGAAAGACAGCAAAAACCCAGCTATTCAAAGAATAGTAGGGGCTGAAGGTACTAAAAATGGTGAAGCCCTAGGTTTAGATCAAGAGTGGAGCTATAGAATTATCAAGCAAATTGGTAACTATGGCGAAAGCTATAAAAAAAATATAGCTGACACTGGTATCTTGCCTGACAGAGGTCCAAATAATTTATGGACTAAAGGCGGTATCCTATACGTACCACCAGTAAGGTAGTTATATAATTTAAAAAAAGGGCTAGACTTTCTAGCCCTTTTTTTTATTTTCAGTTCATAAATGTCCTTTTTGCAAAATAAAATTGAAAAGATTGATCAATATCTAAGCGATCACCCAAGAGTAAAATTTATTTTACCTCAAGCACTACTCTTGGTCTTTATATTTTCTATTATTGGATACTTTTCATTCAATGCAAGTTCAAATTTATCTGCAAGAGGAATTGATACAGGATTCGGATTTTTAAAAAATAAAGCATCATTTGATATTCAATTTAGTATGATTGAATTCGACTCTAGCATGTCATACGCACGTGCATACCTGGTAGGACTCTTGAATACAATTTTAGTATCTGCAATTGGTATCTTGTTTGCAACATTACTTGGGTTTTTTTTTGGTATTTTAAGATTATCATCAAATCCTTTGGCCTCGGGATTGGCCACTGTATATATTGAAACATTAAGAAATATATCATTGCTGCTTCAAATCTTTTTTTGGTACTTTACAGTTTTAAGACTTTTGCCATCAGCTGAAAACTCCATAGTTTTATTTGATTTTGTTTATGCAAATATTAAAGGAATTTATATTCCAAAATTTGTATGGACTAATTTAAACTATTTTTTATATGGACTAATTTTTGCTTTTATTTGTATTTATTTCTTAAATAAGTATGCAAATAATCTTCGTGAGAGAACCGGTAAACAACTTCCCAAATTTTCAATATCTTTAGGTCTGCTAATTTTAATTCCTTTTTTAATTATTAATATTTTTGGTGTTGGACTTGAGTTTTCTTATCCAAAATTAGATATTCAAATGGGAATAGCTAACTACATTGGGGGTGTATCAATCATTCCAGAATTAATTGCCTTAGCTTTTGCGTTATCACTATATACATCAACATTTATTGCTGAAAATGTAAGAGCAGGAATTTTAGGTATTGATAAAGGCCAAAAAGAAGCTGCAGCGTCCATAGGTCTTACTAATACACAAGTTTTACGATTGATTGTAATACCGCAAGCACTTCGAATTATCATACCGCCAACAACAAACCAGTATCTTAATTTAACAAAAAATTCTTCTTTAGCTGCGGCTATTGCATATCCAGATATTGTACTAGTTTTTGCTGGAACTGCATTGATGCAAACAGGGCGCGCCATTGAGATTGTTACAATCACAATGTTAACTTATTTAACCTTAAGTATCTGTATTTCAATGTTTATGAATTGGTACAATAATAAAGTTGCGCTAACGGAAAGATAAAATGAACGTATTAAATTTTATAAGAAAAAGATTTTTCTCATCTCCGATTGATGCTTTTTTAACTTTATCAATTGGTTATTTAATTTATTTGACTATTCCACCACTAATAAATTGGACACTTATTGATGCAACTTTTTCTGGAAACACCAAAAAGGACTGTGTAGCGGGAGGCGCTTGCTGGGTGTTTGTGAAGATGTGGTTTAACAGGTTTCTATATGGATTATATCCAAATGAAGAAATTTGGAGAATAAATTTAGCTTTTGCTATACTAATAATTTCAATAGTTGTTTACCGTTTTTTAAATCCAAAGTTAAAAAGGTATTTATTTATTTTTTTAGTTTTACCTTTCCCTATCTTATCATTAATGATTTTCTCAGGTGGTTTTTTAGGATTAGCTCCGGTTGATACTCGTGAATGGGGTGGATTATTTTTAACATTAGTAATATCAATATTTGCAATAATTTTTTGTTTCCCGCTTGGAATTTTGTTGGCAATGGGAAGGAGGTCAAATCTTCCAGTTATAAAATATTTTTCTATTGGGTTTATTGAGTTTTGGAGAGGCGTTCCGCTCATTACCGTTCTATTTATGGCGGGCGTTATGTTCCCTCTTTTATTACCATCAGGTACCAACCTTGATAAATTGGTAAGAGTAATCATTGCTATTACCTTGTTTGAAGCAGCTTACATGGCTGAAGTTATTCGTGGTGGGTTGCAAGCCGTTGGTAGAGGTCAATATGATGCTTCAAAAGCAATTGGTATGGGATATTGGAAAAGTCATATATTCATTGTTTTACCGCAAGCTCTTAAATTAGTGATACCCGGAATAGCCAATACTTTTATTGCACTTTTTAAAGACACTCCGCTAGTTTTTGTAGTCGGGCTCTTAGAAATATTAGGCATGGTCAATTTAGCTAAAACAAACCCGTACTGGCTAGGTATGGCTACAGAAGGCTATGTATTTGTGGCATTTGTATACTGGATTTTTTGTTTTGCTATGAGCAGATATAGTTTAAGTATAGAAGAGAAATTAAAAACAACTAACTAGGGACAATGGAAAATATCATTCAATTAAATAATGTAAATAAATGGTTTGGAGATTTTCACGTTCTTAAAGACATTAATTTTGAAGTTAGTGAAAAGGAAAAAGTTGTAATCTGTGGACCATCAGGATCAGGCAAGTCTACTTTGATAAGATGTATTAATAGGTTAGAAGAGCATCAAAAAGGTGAAATCATTGTTGACGGTATGGCCTTAGATGAAAATACTAAAAATATTTCTGCAATTCGAAGTGAGGTTGGGATGGTGTTCCAACAGTTTAATCTTTTCCCACATCTTTCAATAATAGAAAACTGTACTTTAGCTCAAATTTGGGTGAAAAAGAAAACAAAAAAGGAATCTGAGACATTGGCAATGGATTATTTAAAAAAAGTTCAAATAGAAGATCAGGCTTTAAAATTCCCTGGTCAATTGTCAGGTGGACAGCAGCAAAGAGCAGCAATCGCTAGAGCATTGTGTATGGAGCCTAAAATTATGCTTTTTGATGAACCAACTTCTGCACTCGATCCTGAGATGATTAAAGAAGTTTTAGATGTTATGGTAGATCTAGCAAAAGGCGGTATGACTATGTGTGTTGTAACACACGAAATGGGATTTGCTAAAGAAGTAGCAGATCGAGTTGTTTTTATGGATGAAGGAAATATTGTTGAAGCGAAAAAAACCAATGATTTCTTTCAAAATCCAGAGAATGAACGAACAAAGCTTTTTTTAAGTCAAATATTATAAATATATTGTTTATACAAGGTATTAGCAATTCTCATGACGAACTATTCTTTTATCATTGATGAACATTTTAATAAAAAAAGAATAGACCAAGCTGTCGCGAACTATTACCCAAATATTAGTAGAACTAAAGTTAATAAAATTATTAAAAATAATTTACTAAAATTAAATGGACAAATATCTTCTGATCCCTCAGCAAAAGTTAAATTAGGAGATCAAATAGAATTTCAAAATATTGAAAAGCAAATAACCAACCTAATTCCTAAAAAGATGGATCTGAAAATAATTTTTGAAGATGAGGACATTATTATTATTGATAAACCAATTGGTCTAGTCGTACATCCTGGGGCAGGAAATTTAGATAATACTATGGTTAACGGATTGTTGTATCATTGTAAAAATAAACTATCTGAAATTAGTGGAAGTGACCGTCCTGGAATTATTCATCGTATTGATAAAGATACCAGTGGTCTTTTAGTTGTAGCTAAGAATGATCAGGCGCATGCCTTTATCGCAAAACAATTCGAAGAACATGTTATAAAAAGAAGTTATTTAGTTTTTGTTCATGGAATTTTAAGACCTCTTCATGGAAGAATAGAAACATTAATCGGCAGAAATAAAATTAATAGGCAAAAAATGAGTGCTGATGTTTCTAGAGGAAAAACGGCAATTACGAACTATGAAACCATAGAGGTTTTTAAAGGACCAAAAATTTTAGATATTAGTCTTGTAAAATGTATACTTGAAACGGGTAGAACTCATCAAATTAGAGTTCACATGTCACATAAAGGCAATCCTATTTTGGGAGACAAGACTTATGGAAAAAAGATAAAAAAAGTAAGAGGAATTGATCAAGAATTTGAAGGTATTTTAAAATCACTTTCACGTCAGGCATTACATGCCCACACACTTGGTTTTATCCATCCTCGTACAAATCAAGATGTTTTTTTTGCCTCAAATTTGCCAGAGGATTTAAATAAATTAAAAAAAACCCTTGAAACCTTGAAAAATTGAGCCTTGAAGGTTTTGAATTAAAAATTACATATACAGCATGAGTAAAAATATAAGCAAAAACAAACTGACAATTTTAACGCCTGATGGGAGTTTTGAATCTTATTTACAAAAAATTAGAAAATTTCCAATGCTTGAAGCGGCTGAAGAATATATTCTGGCAAAAAATTGGAAAGAAAAGGGTGACAAAAAATCTGCTCATAAACTTGTTACCTCTCACTTAAGATTAGTTGCAAAAATTGCAACAGGTTACAGAGGTTATGGTCTTCCAATGAATGAATTAGTTTCTGAGGGAAATATTGGCTTAATGACAGCCGTAAAAAAATTCGATCCAGAAAAAGGATTTAGGTTAGCAACTTATGCAATGTGGTGGATTAAAGCCTCAATTCAAGAATATATTTTAAGATCATGGAGTCTTGTAAAAATAGGAACTACTGCGGCTCAAAAGAAGTTATTTTTTAATTTAAGAAAAATGAAAAATCAAATTATGAAATCAGACCAATCTAACCTATTACCCGAACAAGTCACAGAAATTGCTAATCGTCTGGATGTGACAGAAGATGAAGTTAATTCTATGGACCAAAGGATGAAAGGACCAGAAGCCTCATTAAATGCAACCATTACAGGTGAAGATGGTGAGGGTGAGAGTGAATGGCAAGACTGGGTAGTTGATGAAAATGCAGATCATGAACTTTTACTAGCTCATCGTCAGGAAACTAATAAACGAAAAGCATTATTAGATAAGGCGATGTCTATCTTAAATGATCGTGAAAAAGAGATTTTATTTGATAGAAGACTAAACGAAGAGCCAAAAACGTTAGAAGAGTTGAGCCAAAAATTTAAAATAAGCCGTGAACGAATAAGGCAAATTGAAAATAGGGCATTTGAGAAACTTCAAAAGGAAATGCTTGAGCAGGCAAAAGAGCAAAAGTTAATTTCTGTAAATTAGATTACAACTTATCTTTATTTAGTTTTTGTGAAGCTTTTAAAAAACCATTTAAATTAATTTCAATTGCTAATGGCTGTGGTCTAAATCCAGCAACACCTATTGCAGCTTTTTTTCCAGAAGAAAAGTTTTTTTTAATTATATTATAATTTTCTAGAGAGGTTTTGTCTTTTGTGTTGTTTGACAATATTACCATGCAACCAACGACCTCACACTTTGTCCAAGATAAATTTAATTGTTTTTGATCATCAAATTTTATTGCAAGCTTTCTATTTAAATTGACACCTAATGGTGCGATAATACTTATTATTTCTTTAACATCCTTATCTTTATTTTTAAATCTCACATAATTAATCGAAAAACGAATATTTGAATTTTGTATTTGTAATGACTGCGATACTTCACAATTTTTTTTACCATGATCTTCAATGCATTGGTAAGTCCAATTCTTAAATTGTTGAGTTGTTACTTTTGGCGGAGGGTCACCTTTGTTGTGTCCGCCAAATAC
>VMHT01139457.1_pt1 | contig 10221 bp, 9 predicted proteins | sample 4693611 | NCBI WGS metagenome assembly VMHT01 (sample SAMN12280063, study PRJNA550983) | marine metagenome | isolation source: seawater sampled from same location over 5 years 0.02-0.2 micron viral filtrate | place: USA: collected off the coast of southern California halfway between the port... ...
GAATGAGATTGCTAAAAATCCTTGTTTTTAGCATACGTACGTATACACAAAGGGGAAAGTAAATAATGAAAAAACCATTATTAATGTGTTTCTTGTTTCTTACTTTGATTCTTGGTGCTTGCGGTGGTGGAAGCCTTGAAGGCGAAACTGTCTCAATCACAGGTGCTCTTATTGGTGAAGACCAAAATGGTTTTAGAGAAAATATTAAAGCTATTGAAGAAGCAACAGGAATTATTGTAACATATCAAGGTTCTGATAACTTTGAGCAAGAAATTCAAATACAAATGGAATCTGGTGATACACCAGACTTCGCACTATTTCCACAACCAGGTGGAGTAGTAGATGCTGCTAAGAGAGGATATGTCACACCACTTGTAGATCTCGATATTGACATCGAAGAATACAAATCAAACTTCTCATCATACTTAGTTGGACTAGGTACTGTTGATGGAGTTATATATGGTGGTGCTAACGCAGCTAACCTTAAGAGTATTGTTTGGTACCAACCAGCAGAATTTGAAGCAAGAGGTTATTCCGTTCCAGCAACTTGGGACGAAATGATTGCTTTAGCTGATCAAATCGTTGCTGATGGTATGAATCCATTCTGTTTCGGAATGTACTCAAACGGTGCTTCAGGTTGGTTAGCTACTGACTGGATGGAAGATATTATGCTTCGTACCGGTGATGGTGTTGATTCTTATGACAAGTGGGTTACTAACGAACTTAAGTTCGCAGATCCGATTGTAAAGAATGCAGCTACTTTATTAAGCACAATCATGCATACTGAAGGTTATGTAGTTGGTGGCACAGATGCTATTGTTTCAACTTACTTCGGTAATGCTCAAGATCCAATGTTCTCAAAAGATGCAAATGGCAACCCAGGTTGTTTCATGCATAGACAAGCATCTTTCATAACATCATTCTGGCCTGAGTCTGCTCAGGGACAAGCTGGTGTTGAGACAACAGTATTCCCATTCCCATCAGTTGATGCAAGCCTTCCGGCTGCTGCATTAGGTGGTGGAGATATGTGGGCTGCTTTTAATGATAGAGAAGCAACTAAAGTTGTGGCAGAATACTTGTTGGGTGCAGATTTTCATGCTCCAGCAGCTCAAATGCCTAACAACGCTAGAATGAGTGCTCATACAGGATTTGATCAAAGCTTATACTCTAATGATTTATATAGAGTTATGGGTGAGACAATTTCTGCAGCACTTTCTGCTAACTCATTCAGATTCGATGCATCTGACTTGATGCCTCCTGAAGTTGGTGGCGGTTCTTTCTGGAAAGAAATGATGAACCTAGCTGTCAATGGTCCAGGATATATTGATGAAGCATTAGCAAATATAGATACTTCTTGGCCATAAGCTAAGACTGTATATTAATTTAGATAGCCACCCTATACGGGTGGCTATCGTTTAACTAATGGGTTAAAATTACTAATTAAATGAAAAATAATACACAACAAGATAAGCTACTTCGATTTGGTATATCCTCTCTTGCTTTGGGCATTTTTCCTCTGATATGGTTTTTATCACAAGCAATATTATTTCGTGAACTTACTGAGCAGCTGACAAGAAATATAGTAGTTTTAATTGCTATTCCTTTTGGGTCTATATTTATATTTTTGCTTTTTTATGGTATGAATAAATTAATTGATTTTGCACCAAAAGATGCTCGTGAATCACTTGAAGCAAGAATGTTTGTTGGACCAGGAATTTTCATGATTCTTTTGTTTTTATTCTATCCGGCGGTCAGAACATTTTATTTAAGTTTTAAAGACAGGTTTAGCCAAGAGTTTGTTGGTTTGGAAAACTACAGATGGGCATTTACAGACACCGAAATGATAGTGACAATTAGAAATCAAGTACTTTGGCTTATTTTTGTAGTATTTTTTACTGTTTTTATTGGACTTGTTTTTGCATGGCTTACAGACAGGCTAAATAAAGGAGAGTCTTTTTTTAAATCTATAATATTTATGCCAATGGCTATTTCTGCAGTAGGTGCTACAGCAATCTTTAAATTCATTTACGAATACAGGCCAACACCTTTAACTCAAATTGGCATAATAAATGGTATTAGAGTGTCCAAAGGAGAAGCTTGTTACAACAATAGGATTATTGAAGGTGAGCTAAAAGGGTATGATGACTCAAGCTGTCTTGAAGCAGTTGGCTGGCTTCAGCAAAGAGATTTATCGGCACTACCTATCGGAAATCAACTGCAGGGTACAGGTTGGTTTGGAGATACTTTAGTTAATTTACCTGTGAGCACTTTTTTGCTTATGGTTATTATGATTTGGATGTACACAGGATTTGCTGCTGTTGTGTTATCTGCAGCAATTAAAGCTATACCATCTGAAATAATGGAAGCTGGCCAAATAGACGGAGCATCAGAATTAAAGGTATTTAGGTCTATTATTATTCCATATATTAAGAGCACGATTGTGGTTGTAAGTACTTATATGGTTGTCACGGTCCTAAAAGCTTTTGATATTATATATGTTTCTACTAGGGGAGATTTAGAAACTAATTTACTCGCTGTAAAAATGCTTGATGAATTTTCAAAATATAGAAATTTTGGAAGATCCTCAGTAGTTGCAGTATTAATTTTTGTTTGTGTATTGCCTGTAATTATCGGTTCTGCACTTAGGGAGAGGGATAACGCGAACGAATGACAAGAAATAACCAAAAATGGTATGACAAACCAATAAGCAAGCTAATAATTGTGTCAATTGCTCTTACATGGATGTTTCCAATATTTGGGTTTTTGTTGAGTTCTTTCAGACCAGGTGAGAGCATAAAAAGAACATCTTGGTGGGATGCTGTTTATACAGGAACAATATGGTCTGAGCTAAGTTTTAACAACTACCAAGAGGTTTTTAGAGCTGAAAACTTAGACAGGTCTTTTTATAATTCTTTAGCTGTTACTATACCATCGACCATTATTCCAATCACAATTGCAGCTTTTGCAGCTTATGCATTTTCTTTTATGGAATTCAAAGGTAAAAATGTTTTATTTTTGTTTGTAGTTGGATCAATGATAATTCCATTACAAATGTCTTTAATTCCATTAGTACAACTTTTTAAAGATGGAATTGAGATTGCTGGAATTCCAATAATTCCTGCACTCGACCTAAACGGAACATTTGTTGCAACCTGGTTTGCTCATACAGGCTTTGGATTACCATTAGCAACTTTTTTACTGAGAGATTTTATGATGGGTTTGCCAAAAAGCGTGATTGAGTCAGCAAAAATCGATGGAGCTTCTCATTTTACAACATTTTTTAAACTTGTTCTTCCATTGTCTATTGCAGGTATTGCTGCTTTTGCAACTTTTCAGTTTTTATGGGTTTACAATGATTTTCTTGTTGCAAATGTTTTCCTTGGTATTTACAAGCCAGAAAATCTAGTTGTGACTTCACATATGTCACAAATTGTTGTTGGAAGGTTTGGAGAAGCTTGGCACTTAAGAACTTCGGGAGCGATAATATCTATCTTGGTTCCTTTGGGTGTATTTTTTGGATTACAACGCTTTTTTATTAGAGGTCTTATCGGCGGGGCAGTAAAGGGTTGAGCCTTTCAAGATATTTACTAATATCTTTTCTTTTTTGCTCATGTACCAGTCCATTGACGTACAACTATTCAATTGATATCAATAATCCAGAAGAAAATTTAGATTCAAGATTTGTAATTAATATTTATGAAGATAATTCAAAAAATATTGAGATTGAGCTTCAAGCATTTCCTAAAGAAGTAAATTTAGTTGATGCATATCAAATAGTTTTTGATATGAAATTTAGAGATGATTACGAAAGTGAATTTAACGGAGTTTGTATAGGGCCTAAATGGGATGTTTATGGACCTGGAGAGTTTACAATCATTCTTGATAATCAGAATAATTTCAAAAATTCTATAAAAGGAACACTTACACAAGAGTCTGACGATAGATGCAATAACTACTTCTACTATGCCAGATTTCTAGATATGGATATGAAAAATGGTGAAGAATATCTTATTGGTGTCGCTACAGATTATGGAGGTTTATATCCTGATGCTCCAAACGTTTGGAAACTAGATAACAACAATGAAATAGAATTAATCTTAACAAGTAATATAGAGAGGTATAGTATTAACTTTGAACTGAGTAAATAGTATGAAAATAGGTCTTGACTGGGGTGGAACAAAATTAGAGGCTATAGCCTTGGATTCTTTAACCAATAAAGAGATTGCAAGAAAAAGAATCGACTCACCAAAAGATGATTATGAAAAAATAATCGATGCTGTTTACAAACTTATCTTAGACACTGCTAACAACACAAAAGAAATAACAGTCGGTATTGGTATGCCTGGCTCTCAACATCCACAGACAGGACTGGTTCAAGTCTCTAATACAAAAGCACTTGAAGGGAAGGATGTTAAAAAAGATTTAGAGACAAAGCTTGGATTTGAAATAAAAATTGCAAATGATGCTGACTGCCTTGCATTGTCAGAAGCTATTGATGGTGCTGGAAAAGATTTTAATTCAGTATTTGCAGTAATTTTAGGTACAGGTGTTGGAGCAGGCTATGTTGTTGGAAGACAACTAATTGTTGGCCCGAATAAATTGACTGGTGAGTGGGGACAGAATCCTATTCCAGGACCAATGGATGAATATGAAAAGTCTGTAAAAAGACATTGTGGCAGAGTTGGAGCTATTGAAGTATTTCTATCAGGACCAGGCTTAGAGAGTTGGTATGAATTTTTAACTAGTAACCAAAAGTCATCAAGAGAAGTGGTAGATCTCTATAGAAATGGAGATAATGGGGCTTCTAATGCAATGGATAAATATTTTGAAAGAACAGCGAGAGCTTTTAGTACTTTTGTTAACACAATTGATCCTGATGTAATTGTCTGTGGTGGAGGGATGTCAGATGTAGATGAAATCTATAAAGAAATACCAAAGAGAATAACGCCTTACCTTGCATCAGATATATTTTTAACTCCAATTCTAAAGGCTGAACATGGTTCATCAAGCGGGGTAAGGGGTGCAGCGCACTTATGGTAATTAGAAACTTTTTTTTTATTTTTTTAATAGTAACTGCTGTATTTTCATTTATGGCTTACAAGCCAGTAGATGTAGTCGTTGCAGGGCCGCAGCTGACAGATTTAAGATTCTTTGAAGAAGAGCTTAAATATATAGAAAACAACACAGGTCTAAAAATAAAATATGAAATATACTCAGATATTGAAACTCATTTAATTGAAAATCAGAATTCAAGAATTGATATTGCTATCATTCCAAATCCTCAAGGTACTGTTAATTTAGGAGAAAGGGATATTGTTAAATCGATTGGCAGTATTCTCACTGAAGAAAAACTTAATAATTATTTTTCAACACATTTACAGGAAATTACTACTTCAAAAAACACAAATGAAAATTATGGCGCTTTTTTCAGATTGTTTCCAAACTCTATGATTTGGTACAGTATTGAAAAATATGAAGCAATTGGTTCTCCAGAGTTTGAAACCTATGAGGATATTTTGAATTACACAAAAAATTACTCCAAAGAGGGCAAAAATTTATGGTGCTTAGATATTGAAAGCGGTGCATCAACTGGATGGATAGCAACAAATTGGTTAGAAGATTTAATTCTAAGTGAGTATGGTTCAGATATATATGATAATTGGAGCAATCAAGATATTGTATCTTCAAGTGATGCAATATTAAATTCAATCAACAATATTGGCAAGCTAGTATTTACAGAAAATGCAATTTACGGAACAAATAAAAGAATTGTTAGAAAAGAATTTAGAAATAACTACAGCAATTTACTTAATGAAAATTTGGATTGTGTTTTTTCTTGGGGTGGTCATTATGCAAGTTTCTATATTCCTCAAGGCAAACAATTTGGTAAAGATTTTGACTTTTTTAAATTTCCATCAACTAACAACGGAAGCTCAATAGTGGGAATAGGGGATGTATTAACTGTACTTAATTACTCAAATGCTACTCAAGAAGTATTCAATGCAATAATTGATGAAAATTTTGGTCAAAAATGGATGAGTTGGGTAGATGCAACATATATTCCTGCAAACAAACTAAATCAAAATTTTATTGCCAATCCATTAACAAAAAAAGAGGCAAAGTTGATTAGAGACTCCTTAACTGAAAATACTTTTAGATATGATGCAAGTGAATTAATGGATAGAAAGATAGGAGCAAATGCTCTATGGGCAGCTCTTACAAACTATATAGATATGGGAAGAGAAAGAGCATATAGAGAAATTGAGGATATTACTGAAGAATTAGATAGTAACTTCTAATTATTTTATTGCTAGTCCTGTATCGGGATCAAAGTAATGAAGCTTTGTTGGGTCGACTGCAAGATTTATTTTTTGACCCTCTTCTACAGTAGAGTTTGGATTTATTCTTGCAATAAATTTTGTTTCATCTCCAAGAACTGATATGTCTTCACCTTCATCAGCAAGTATTTCTTCAATTGCTTCAGTCTGTACAGGTTTTATGTCTTTGTAGAAATGAACATATGTATCTGATCCTAATTGTTCAAGTAAAGATATTTCAATACTGACTTGCTCACTGAATTCTTTTTCATTTGCATAAACTGAGTCTTCAAAAGCCTCTGGCCTAATGCCAAGAACAATCTCTTTACCTTCAAAATCGGACAATACTTCAGGCGCATTTGTGACCTTGATTTCATTATCTCCAAAATTTATTTTTGTATTTTTACCCGAATTAGTTGGGGTTGCATAAACAAAGTTCATGGATGGACTTCCAATAAATCCAGCTACAAAAATATTTTTTGGATACAAGTAAATTTCCCTTGGTGTGTCAATCTGTTGAAGGACACCTTTCCTAATTACAGCAACTCGGTCACCCATAGTCATAGCTTCAACCTGATCGTGTGTTACATATAGAGTTGTAGTTTCTAATTGAGCATGAAGCTGTCCAAGTTCAGCTCTCATCTGGACTCTTAATTTAGCATCTAGGTTAGATAGGGGTTCATCCATTAAAAATGCCTGCGGACTTCTTACAATTGCTCTACCCATTGCAACTCTTTGTCTTTGACCACCAGAAAGAGCTTTTGGTTTTCTCTCAAGCAATTCGTCAATCTCTAGTGTTTTTGCTGCTTCTTTTACCTTATTATCAATTTCATCTTTAGGAAGCTTCCGTAGTTTAAGCGAGAAAGCCATGTTGTCGTAAACAGACATATGAGGGTATAACGCATAGTTTTGGAATACCATTGCTATGTCTCTATCTTTTGGTGCAATTTCATTTACAATTTTGTCAGCTATTGAAATCTCACCCTCAGTGATATCTTCCAATCCAGCAACCATTCTTAGTAAAGTTGTTTTACCACAACCAGAAGGACCAACAAGTACTACAAACTCGCCGTCATTAATTTCTATATTTACATCTTCTAAAGCGCGAGTACCATTTGGATAAATTTTCCCAACGCTTGAAATATTTATTGCACCCATAATTTAAACCTTTTAAGTGTAGCTAAAATTTTTTGATTTTAAAATTAAATTACGTCTTATTATTATTTTGTACTATTTCAATATTGAATTTAAAATATTTACGTATGGTACAAGTACCCCTTTCTCGTGTAACGACTCTTAAAGACATTAAACCGGAATCACTAGCTGATTCAAAATATGTGGTTTACTGGATGATTGCTTTTAAAAGATTAGGGTATAACTTTGCATTACAACGTGCTGTTGAATGGGCTAATCAACTATCTCAACCATTACTAATTTTAGAACCATTAATTCTTGATTATCCAATGTCTAGTATCCGTTTGCACAAATTTATTCTTGAAGGGATGAAGGAATTAGATGAAACGATCTCTGATACAAAGGCTTATTACTATCCTTTTGTAGAACAGACGGCACAAGAATCAGAAGGACTTTTGAATGAAATTTCTAAGAATGCATCTGTTGTTATTACTGATGATTACCCAACATATTTTATTCCCCAAATGACTGCAAAAGCCTCTGGTGAAATTAATACAAGATATGAACTAGTAGATTCTAATGGCATTGTTCCTATCAGAATTTCAGAAAAAGAATATGTTAGAGCGCATGATTTTAGAAGATATTTACACAAAAACTTGGAGGACTTTATTATCGAAACACCACTTGAGAATCCATTAGAGTTGCTAAATGAAAAATTTGATTCATCTGAAATAAAAATCATTCAAGAAAAATGGAAACCGTATAATTTTAAAGATCTTAATATTGATGATTTTCTAGAAGATCTAAATATTGATAAAACGGTAGAGATTAGTTCAATAAATGGTGGATACTCACAAGCTGTTAAGCAACTGCAAAAATTTATTGATGTTGGATATCAAGACTACGCAAAGTACAGGAGTGATCCATCTAAAGAAGCTAGTAGTCAATTGTCACCATATTTTCATTTTGGACAGATATCAACACATGAAGTCTTCGAAAAAATATCTAATTTGGAGTCATGGTCTCTAGAAACAGTTGATCCAAAAATGGTAGGAAGACGAGAAGGATGGTGGGGAAGCACAGAAAATTTTGAAAGCTTCATGGATGAATTAATTACTTGGAGAGAGCTTGGATACCATACGTGTGTAAGAAGAGCTAATTACAACCAATACTCAAGCTTGCCTCAGTGGGCAATTAAAACTTTAGATGAACATTCCTCTGATGAAAGAGAACACATATATACTCTAGATGAACTCACATATTCTCAAACACATGATGAGATTTGGAACGCAGCTCAAAATCAATTGCGAACAGAAGGAATAATTCAGAATTATTTAAGAATGCTTTGGGGTAAGAAAATACTTGAATGGACACCAAATCCACAATTAGCTCTTTCCTACATGATTACTCTAAATGATAGGTATTCTTTGGACGGAAGAGATCCAAACTCCTATTCCGGAGTATTTTGGATTCTTGGGAGATACGACAGAGCGTGGGGACCTGAAAGAAATATTTATGGCAAAATTAGGTATATGACTTCAGATTCAACAGCAAAAAAGTTTAATTTAAAACCATATATGGAAAAATGGAGTAATGAATCATTAGGCATTACTACTAGTTTGTAGAAATTAAGTTACATTGATTTAAAAAAAATTTTCTAAAAATATGTCACAATTGCACAAATTGAATAATATTATTTTAGTGATTAGATTCACAATGTATTATTAAACAAAAGGAGTAGGCTAAAATGGCTGAACTTACTTATAGACTCTTTATGGTGGCAACAGTGGGCATGCTCGCTGGAACAGTATTTTTACTTGCATCATCAAGAGAAGTAGATCCAAAACACAGAAGAGGAGTTTATATCTCCGCTCTTGTGACAGGAATAGCTTGGTATCACTATCAAAAAATGACTGGCTCATGGCTAGGTGGAGATTATGATACAGGCTTAAGATATGTCGACTGGATCTTAACAGTACCATTAATGTTTGTAGAGGTACTTGCCGTAACATCTTCAGGTGCAGAATATAACGAAAAAGTTAGAAACTGGGGATTAGCTGCTGTCGTAATGATTGGTGGCGGATACTATGGCGAGACATCTGCTGCAGGTAGTGATGCATACTGGGTTGGATTCGTAGTAGCTATGGCTGCATACATATACTTGATGAGAAATCTTCAAGCAGAAGGTGCAGGACTAAAAGCTGCAGAAGCTGATCAGTTTGAGAAAATTAAAAATCTCATTCTTGTTGGTTGGATAATCTATCCATTAGGATTCTTAGCTCCAGTAGCAGGCGACTTTGATGCTATCAGAGAAGTTCTTTACACAATTGCTGACATAATTAATAAAGTTGGTCTTGGTGTATTGGTACTTGGAATGGCAAGAATCAAGTCAGGAGAAAAAGTCTAAGACTTTTTTGAATAAAATTTGATGATAGGCGGCATTGTCCGCCTATCATTTTTTTTTGGGGTAAATTTTTTTTGGGGTAAAATTCTATATGGACTTAATAGTTTTTTTTAATACATTATTTGGCTTCTTTACTTTTATTGCTTGGGCTATCAGCTTGTCTATACTGTTTTTAATCTTTACTAAAAGAAGGTTTTCTAAAATTATTAATGATCAGTTTTATAATTTTGCAACAAGTGTTGCAGTATTTTGTTCAATTGGCAGCATAATATATTCAGAAGTTGTAGGCTTCATACCTTGTAAATTCTGTTGGTATCAACGATATTTGATGTATCCAATTGCATTAATTCTTATTATTGGTTTGTT
>VMHT01188887.1_pt1 | contig 10221 bp, 9 predicted proteins | sample 4693611 | NCBI WGS metagenome assembly VMHT01 (sample SAMN12280063, study PRJNA550983) | marine metagenome | isolation source: seawater sampled from same location over 5 years 0.02-0.2 micron viral filtrate | place: USA: collected off the coast of southern California halfway between the port... ...
AGTACAATTCAGAGTACAATCTCCACCATCTTTGGTAGTGTTTGTCGATTCTTTGACCACCGATGGACAATTCAGCGGACTTGATCGCACGTTCCGCGATCCAGTTAGTATCGTAGTTGTTACCCGATTCATCGTTAACGATGGATTGAGTTGCTCGAGCAGTGGACGCAGTGGACAATTCAATGTACATGTCGCCGACCAAATCACCGTTTCTGGCGACAGTGACGGAAACGCGACCCGAGTTCGCGGCAGTACCGTTAACAGTTTGTTCGATGTTTTCCATCGCGAAGTTTGTGTGGCGTTTGTAAACAGCCTGGAAGAAAGTGACTTTTGGGTTACCAGTCAAGTAGACATCTTGGGCGCCGTAGGCGACGAGTTGCATGAGACCACCGGCCATTTTGTTTGTTTTGTACTATAGCATGAGATTTTTATTTTGGACGATTTCGCGAAAAAACACGATTTGATTTTTCCTGGTACATATAAATGTCAAACGACGACGACGACGTACCAAAACTTGAATCCGTAGACGAAGAATATATCGAAATTGAATCTGAATCAGGATCCGAATCCGGAATTGGATCGAATATTGAAGAAGATGAATTAACTACAGTCGGAGGCGAACTCCCAGATATCGATGAATTAGAAAATGACGATTTTGATGATGAGTATATGGAAGATGAAACTTTTGGTCTGGATAATATGGGTGCTCTTTTAGGTTCCGTACTAACAAACGAGGAAGGTGAAACTGTATGCTCAGCCCTGGTAAACATATCGAGACAACTTGAAGTTCAGAACAAGATAATGATAAAAATGTTAGCTCAACTCCAAAAAAGAGTATAAAAAATTAGCGTGTATTAATTATAATACAAGAAATGGATCCAAACACCTTATTCATTACTCCGGATGCAGACCGCGAAGACGCCTTTTATCACGATATGGCAAATCGCACTGACGATCTTAATCCAGAGGAATTATTAAGGGCAATAAAGTACGAAGAGAAGAATGTTGGATTACTACCGGATAGAAATAATACAGAACTTGTTAATTTGAATCCAGTGGAACTCTCGTATAAAATATTCTTTTCACCTGAAGAATTAGATATTATAACGAACAGACCTAAATATGTAGATATGAGAGTTAAGGAAAAGGTATACAGACATTTATTAGATCGAAACAGTAAATATTTTAACCGTGCAAAAATACTCGATATACTTTCAAGTGATATGGGAAGCGACGATGATTTAGATATAGGGTTTAGAATCAGGAGACTCACCGATCAGCTTTGTGATTCGTGGAATATTGTTCTTAGTACTAATCGTATTTATGACCGTAAAAATAACCCAACGCAAGTTCCGTTAGAAGTTACAACAAATCCTTCGCTATTTAGATGTTCCATGCCAGACTTTGAAGAACTTAACGTATTCCAGAAATGTATAATGGCAATTTTCGATTCTCTTCATAAAAATGATACAAAACGTTACCGAGGGTATACGTGTAAAGAGATCATAACTACCGAAGGGTATAAGACACGTGCTTGGAAACAGGATGAACCCATAAAAGATTATGTTCACCGAATCGCTAATAAAGAAACATGGTATGAATTATGGAAAGATTTAACATCCTCAAACGGAACAGCTATGTTTTCTCAAGTCATAAAGCATTTAACAGATTGTACAGATATACAATTTCCAGAAATTGTAAAGAACCGAAGGGTTTGGTCGTTTAAAAACGGTATTTTTATAGGTTCAAAATGGTCTGATAAAACTGGATTATATCACACTGTCTTTTACCCGTATCATTCAAAAGAATATAAAAATCTTGATCCAACAATCGTAAGTTGTAAATATTTTGATGTTGATTTTGAGGATCATGCAATGGTAGAAGATTGGTCAGATATACCGACACCTCATTTCGAAAGTGTTCTTAAGTATCAGGAATTCAGTGATGATGTTATCAAATGGATGTACATTTTAGGAGGTCGATTATGTTTTGAACTTAATGAATTGGATAAATGGCAAATTATACCCTTTTTAAAAGGGATTGCACGTTCAGGTAAATCAACCTTGATCACAAAAGTTTTCTGTAAATTTTATGAAACGGCGGATGTTAAAACAATAGCGAATAACATAGAGAGAAAATTCGGATTATCGTCTATTCATAACGCGTTAATGTTCGTTGCGCCAGAAATTAAAGGTGATTTCCAACTCGAACAGGCTGAATTTCAATCTATAGTTTCTGGTGAAGAAGTTTCACTCGCTGTAAAATGTGAAACAGCTAAAACATTGATATGGAAAGTACCCGGTATTCTCGGAGGTAATGAAGTTCCACAGTATAAAGATAAATCGGGTAGTATTCTGCGACGTATGGTCACGTTTCATTTTGGAAAACAGGTAAGCGATAAGGATACGGACCCAATGCTTGATACAAAACTTGAATCTGAAATACCAGTTATAATTGAAAAATGTCTTCGTGGATATCTCGAGTATGCTCAAAAATATCAAAACAGGGACATTTGGAGTATACTCCCTAAATATTTCTTTAAAATCCGAGAACAAATTGCGTCAGCCACAAACCCATTGGAAAGATATTTACAACTGGAAATGTATAAAAATTACGAGATCAAAATGGGTGAAAATTTAAAATTTCCAATCGACTTGTTTGAAGAAATGTTCTTAAATTTTTGCAGTGATAAGAAAATTGCTCGTCCAACTTTCAATAATGATTTCTATAACGGATCGTTCAGTACGCGAGGTATTAAAATACAGAATGAAGTCAATGATTATTGGATTATCACAAATCCAGAAAGGTTAAGTGAACCTGATAATTATAAAGGTAGAAAAGTTCTATACGGTATAAGTCTTGTTGCTAAAGAAAATACAAAGGGGTATGATGTAACCAGTTATAGATAATGATTAAAAATCTCAGAGTAGTGTAAGTATGGACCCTCGTCAATTTGTCAAAAATTCTAACATACAGGTTCAGCGTTCGGATACCATGACGAGTACGAATACTAATACACGAGAAAATGTACCAACGTTTAATGAACTTCGTTTGGGTAAATTTAGACCGGGTATGTATAATGCATTAGTAAATAAGCTTTTCACACCCGAAACAAACGGTGATAAACGTGTTAATATCAAATATATACTTAAACAGAAACCTAAAGGTCATGCATCCTTATCAGGTGGTATAACCATAGACGTTAACGAAATAAAAGGTGTTTACGGAAGATTTCAAACCGGTGTTATTCACACAAAAGATTTTGGTTTAAAGGGAAATTTGGATTTAGATTTTTCTTCTGCTCAATTTACTGGGTATATGACAAATGGTATAGAAAAAAAGAATTTTAGTTTTAATATTTATAAAACTGGTAAAATTAGGTTATCGGGTGGATTTTTAGGATCAAAAAACCTTAAAAGACAACCTGAATCTCTGCGTAAATATATAATAGATACGTATACACAAAAACAAGGTTTTTTGTACAATGACATATCTTACAATAATATAGGGGGTCAATTTTATACGAACGCGAATTTTGAATTAACGAAAATGACGCGGGAATATGTTAAGTTACGTACTTGGGGTGTATCTTTCCTTCAATATGAACCAGAACAGGCACCCTTTCTTTATATAAAATATAAAGATCGTACATTTATATTTTCTTCAAAAACAACTAAATCGGGATCGGGTGTTGTTCAAATACAAGGTGAAGATAACCCGGATGAAATTGAAATTGCATATAACGTTGGTGTAGAACTAGTTAATAAATTACATGAAAATGGGTACACTTTGGGATTGGTTAATAAAAACGTAAACGCGAATAAAATTTCGGTAGTTTCTGGTAAACTGAAAGCATCGACGTGTCCCAAACCTAGAAGACCACCATGTAAAGAAGGTTTTGAAACTAAGAAAAATCCACAAGGGTATGATTGTTGTTTCAAAAAACCAAAAAGGAAACCCGCTGTAAAGAAACAAACTATTAAAAAAACAAAAAATATGAGAATTACATATGATAAAGAGGGTATAATGAAAATAGGAGGATTAAAGTGTGAAAGACTTACCAAACCAGTATTACTTGAAGTTGCTAAGAAGTTGGGTGTTGTTGGTATCAAAAATAAGAATAAAAAGGATACTATATGTAAGGCACTTGATAAAATTGAAAAAGGTAACTCTAATTTTAAAATAGATAGTAAACTTTGTAAGGATATGAAAAAAGAACAACTCATATCGCTTGCGATATCCAAAGGAATACCAGTAAATGATTCAGATACTGTAAAAATATTGTGTCAAAAACTTCAAAAACCGAATTCACCAAATACACCGAATTCACTCGCAAACGAAATGGAGAAGGTTTTGTTAAATTCTCAAAAAAGAGAAAAGAGAAAACCTACTAATATAAAACGTAAACTCGATGATAAAGGTATAAAAAATGATATCGTTAAACTTTACGGTAAAACTTGGATGAAAAAATACGGTAACGTTATGAACATTAATAAAAATGTAAAAGACGTTAAATCTGAATTAAATAGAATGGAAATAAATAAACGATTAGTGACTAAAAATGGAGTACTAATGAAGCGCGAGGCAGATAAGATTAAGAAAGATATGGTATATAGGTTTAAAATGAATAAAAAAGAGGAATTAAAAGAATTGTTGATCGAGAAGGAAGCTAATAAAGTTTATGGCAAATTTGGTAAAAATGTGGTAAATAAAGTCGTTAGATTTATCATGTCTTTTCCTAAAACACCGGCAGTAAATAGTAATAGAGTTATTAATTATATTAAAATGACGAGAGAATTATCCCAACAAAAACCACTCCCGTTAAACAAGAAAAGAGTTGTACCACCAAAACCTAAAGTTGTACGAAAACCAAAACAAAAAGTTGTTAAGAAAAAATCTTTACCCATAAAAAATAAGGTAATTAGGCGCCCAGTTTCTAAGTCTAACTCGAACTCGAACTCGAACTCGAACTCAAACTCGAACTCAAACTCGAACTCAAAATCAAAACGTAAAACAAATAATAAAATACTTAATGAAATATATAAAAATTTCGAGAACTCGAAATCAAAACGTAAAACGAATAATCAAATACTTAATGAAATATATAAAAATTTCGAGAGTAAAGCATTAAAGAATAAAAGGTAATAAGTAAATATATAGATGGAAAACCCTCGTGTTTTATTAAACAATCATATTCATTCAATTAAGGGGTATGCAGACGATAATAAAAGATGGGATAATTATATAATTTCGTCTATTATAGAAGGAATAAACTATACTATAATGGATTACATTAACATTTATAGAAATGTTAATGTAAATGAAAATGAGAAGATTATGTCTAATTTAGAAAAAGAATATTATCTATATGACGAAGATTTTGTTAATACAGAATATCCAGAATTTTATCTCGAATCAAATAGAAAATTTCATGAAAAAGGTTTAATAATGTATATTTATGACAATTTTCAAAAAATTGAATCTACTAAACATAGACGAATTATGTTTTATTTTATGAACATTTTACATTTCGGTTTATGAGTTTTTCTGGTTCGGCTATTTGTTTAAGGTGTTTCGCATGATATGAAAAATCATACCCAAGAAAATGATTTTTTATTTGATCCGATATTGAAAATGCATCTAGTTTATTGGATACTTGTGAACACACGGATTTTACTTCTAATTCTAATAGTTTATCTTCTTTCATTATAAAATATTTCAAAGACTCATCCATTATACCATTCTTTTTCAATTTATCAAACATTTTATTTGATTCTCCGTTTGAAACATAAAAGTATTTTGGTGAATATCCTAATACGTGTATATGCTCAGGTTTATCAGGATCATGAAACATCAACATTATTACACATATCATTAGTACCCACACTAACATGTTTTATTACTATTCAACATATTAAAAATATCTTTTATTTTGTGACAAATATTAAATAAAATATCTATATCAGTGAGTTTTTTAGGATCAATAATTTCAAGTTCCAATTGATATATAGTCGAGTCTTCCGAATCTTTATCTCTATTACCACCTGCACTCACTGTCCTATCTATGGATAAGTTTTTCCTGATATAAGAGTTGCGTTCTTTTACAACTTTTCTATCCCAATTATTATCATCGTTATCATCTTCTTCGATAGGTGTTTCTCTAGAAACACTAAAACGGATATCAAATGGTGATCCTTGTAACTGTTTAAAATCGATGTTTTCGAGTCTTTCTTTAGTAATCAACGTATCTTCACCGGTTACAGTGTCTACCGTTAATCTTGTATTAATGTCTTCTCGAGAATACACTTCAGATTTAGTCTCCACAATTCTTTCCCATCCGGAATATTCACCGAGACCTTTTATAATATCAACGTACGTTTTCGATCCTACGTTAGTATCGAAAAATAATCCATTAAATCGTCCCAAACGAAATTCCATCTCGATATTTTCTTCGTCTTTATATTTATCGACTATTGGTTTTATAGCGTCGCATATTTTATGTACGTCCATTTTGTTTACATTTTTAATAACGCGTCTTCTTCTTAAGTCTTTTTTATCGCCTTTTTTTAGATGCACGGGTTTATAAATTTAGGAAATACATGTTATTTTAACTCAGCTGTACAAATTTTATTGAATATGAGAGATATATCATCTCATGTATTGAATAATAAATATAAAGGTGATTGTAATTTTACTAAAGCGTATGAAAATTTAACTCGGTTATATTTTACAACGCAAGAAACTAAAGTTTTTACATTGGGACCAGTGTTAAACGAATTTATAAAAGTATTTCCTAGATTTAGTATTGGAAATCCACACGATGCACAGGATGCTTTATTTTGTATAATAGACATTCTCGAACGTTCGTATCCGTATATAAAAGAAGTTATATACGGTGAAATAAATCAAATAACTATATCACCCGTTGGTAAAAACATGATGAAGACGCCTTTTTGTATTCATATACTAAACATGACCCGAGATGTTAAGGATATAAATACAATGATAAAAGAGAGTAATGGATGGAATACAATAGAAGATTATGTAGACAAAGATGGTAAAAAACATAACGTGGCGACAACAAGAAATATTTTTTCTAAATATCCAAATATATTTATTGTATCGTTTGATAAGAAAAGTTTTGTAAAAATCGAAAAAAAACTAAATATAGGGAATAATATATACGAGTTACAATCTACAATAATTCATAAAGGTATTCAGTGTGGTGGTCATTACATGTCTACTATAAAAATAGGAGAAGAATGGTTTATTCAAGATGATGATAATTTAGGCAAATTAAATGATTTCCCTAAAGAAGATAACCATTTTATATTGGTCTACAATCTAAAAACTCCTTCATCGTAATATTTTCTTTAATATTTACCAGCGTTCTATAAAACGTTCTTCTACTATTCGGAAACGTTTTATCAGTTCTTTTTTTTAAAGGTTTCCACCAAAGTGGTCCATCTTCCCAAGTTACATACATACATTCAACAATATCACCGTTTTTCAACCATTTATAATCTTTTGTACGATCTATTGGTATGGAAGATTCAAATATATGTTTACCTTTATCTTGGATATATAATTTATACACAAATGCACCCGGTACACATCCAGGTGTTTCTACAGTCTTTTCCTTTTTAACAAGGAAATCAATTGTATTTTTATTTCGTGGTTTCCATTTAAACATTGTTTCATGTGTACCTATTTTTATAGGTGTATTAACCGGTGTAAATATTAGACCATCTACTTCTTGTTTTATTTTTGGAAGGTAGTCATTCATAAACTGAGAAAAATCATCGTGTAAAAAAAATTTCTTTACACGTAAAACAACGGGGTCGGTACTTAGAATCATTGACTTTTTCACAACTTTTTCACAATTTTCTAAACGATCAAATAAATTTTTATCACCGACAACTTCGCCACTATTCATCAAACAATCATAAATCATGAAAGTATTTTCATATAATTCACCCTCGAGTATGGTACCTTTGAAAACATTCATTCTGAAATTTAAAGGTACCGTAAACATTTCTAGTGCCCGGTTTATAAATACACAAACTCTTTGATTACCAAATTGTATAGCAATCATCATGTATCGTGTACCATCAGTTTTTTCACACACAACGTAATCATTTTTTTCCAGAATATTGAAATGTTTTCGTTCTATAGAAATAGGTTGACAGCCAGGGAAAATACCCTTGCCTAATGTACCCCATGATTCTTCCATAAAGTGTATCGTATATTTGTAAAGAGGGTCATCTTTTTTTACAAACACACGGTTCATCATGTTTTATATTTTAAATTTAATCTTTAATTACTTTTAACACCCGCGGCGTTTAAAAGATTACTTACACACTCATGATTATATGTCATGACTAACTTAGATTTTGGATACGCTAGAATTTTGACACCAGACTCTTTAAATTTACGAAACATTGTTTCCATTTTGGGAAATATTTTATAAGAATTATTTTTTTTATCTTTTATATGTTTTGATACATTTTTTGACATGAGTAACCAACATTTAGAACTTGTTTCTTTCACGTTATAGTAATCACCAATAACCCTATTTGTAACTTCTGTATCAAAATGTAAACCAATTTGTTCAACTGGTTCTTTACATTTGTCATTTACTTTACATTTAAACATTCCCCAATCTATACCTTCAAGAACACCCGGAAATACCAAACAACCAATACCTTCGTGTTTGTCAAAACATTTCTCCAAACTTGAATCGTCAATTTGTATACCAAAATCTATAAAAAGTAGTCTATCATGTGTCTTGATATATTTATGAATTGTATCCGCTTTATCGAAAGGGTCGTCGTTAACAAATGTAACTTCGTTTTCGATACCACCTTTTTGTAAACATAATAAATTAAATCTAAGAATACTGTGTAGTGTTTTTACGTGACATGATTTACTTCTAGTAACTATTATAGTAGCAAACTTCATATTATTTTATATTACAACCTAAACCTTAAGCCTTTCTTCTAAACACCCCTGAAATGGTAAATTACCCACGTGTCCAAGTGTTGTTTGACAATCCGCGTATATTTTACCACCAATTTGTTGCCATCTCCTACAAAAAGCATAATCTTCGTAAAGATATCTTTTATTATTTGGGTCAATCATACAATCGAAAATAGCACAATAATCATCAAAATCCCTATTTTGGTGATCATTTTTACAATCTAGATCTTTGTAATGTTCGTGCATTTTTTCCAAAGCCTTACGGCTAATTAGCATAAACCCTGTTGGACCATCTAACACTTCAACAAAACCATTTTCCACATTTCTGTGAGTAGCACCGACATTAGCAACTAGACTCGACGAAAGCATTGCTAAATCACGATTATCACCTTGTTCTATAGCTTTTTTTGCCTGATCCCACATAACAACTTTTTTGGGATAAATAGCAACCGAAACTTCGTGTCCAGAACGAACTAATCTAACAACAGATTTAGGATCAAAATCTACATCTGCATCTATAAACATGAAAAAATCACAATCTGATTTCTGCATGAATCTCCCAATTGCAACATTTCGTGCACGATGTACTAGGCTTTCATTTTCAGTCGTATCCAATACCATCTGTATACCCTCGCGTATAAATTCGAGCTGAAGCTTTATTATACCAATCATGTACTTTTCTAAACATAAACCTCCGTAACATGGAGTAGATATAAAAACACGAACTGGTCGTGTTTCAGACATTATAATATATTCTATTCTTCTTTATCCTCTAAGTATTTTTTTATTATACTTTCAATTTTATTAATAGTTGGTACAGATACCGAACATCTTTCACATATAATATTTTTACTAATATTATTTTTCAATACTATGTATATTATAACCGAAGCAACACTATTAGGTGTTTTACTCATTAACTCTGAACAGTTCTCAAGTTTAATTGACATTCTATTACACTTCAATCTTTCTTCCCGTGAAACTTCGAATGAATTTAGTAGTCTTTGCATAACATCATTAGGTAGCGTTGTATAATTTTTTGTAACGTTACCAAGTAATGTTTCTCTAAACAATTGAGAAGTTCTACTTATATCTTTGGGTTGTATACAAAACATATCGGATATTTCTTTAGTGGATCGAGATACATTAGACATTTTGCACGCGTATAAAACACAGTTTCCTTTTATACCTAACCTAACAGCACCTCTAGTTAATTTCTTTTCGTTAAATTTCTTATACATC
>VMHT01074724.1_pt1 | contig 10220 bp, 14 predicted proteins | sample 4693611 | NCBI WGS metagenome assembly VMHT01 (sample SAMN12280063, study PRJNA550983) | marine metagenome | isolation source: seawater sampled from same location over 5 years 0.02-0.2 micron viral filtrate | place: USA: collected off the coast of southern California halfway between the port... ...
GGAACCAGCTCTTTTACGAGTTGAGCTCTATTAATAGCCATTAGTTACTCTCCTTCGACTATACAGCGAATACGTTAGTTGGGAACGAAAAATACCCACGAGCGTTAGCACCAATGCTATTACTCGGGGAATCTACGAACCTATTCAACAACGCTATTCCGCTACTTGTTGTCGCTGTTACACCTTCTTTGGATCGGCCATTGTTAGTGCTGCCAGCGGTTGTTGAAATCGTATATTTAGCACCAATAAAACTTACGGCTGGAGTGCCGGCAGTAAATTGTGCTTCGTACACGATTGCAGGATCGGTATATACATACGCTTCGACGTCTGCTGAACCCAGCGTAGCTGTTGAAGCAGGGAAGAACGTAGAGTATGTAGGAGTACCGTCGGTTGCGGTATAGAAACAGCCAGCAAAAACTCCTGCTGGTGTGCCTGTCGCAGTGCCTTGGATAACGTACCCAGAAGATAGGTTTACAACGTCTCCGTTGAAGATAGCAGCTGAAGTGCCACTAGCAATACGCAACTTCTGAGGACGAATCGTTCCACCGTATAGGTGATAGGCTGGAGTGAACCCATTAGGGGCGTCAGTATTAGCCATGATTTAATCCTCTAAGGAAAATGATGAATTAATCCGTAGCCTTTTGTCGGCTTCCGAATTCCACTTTTGTGCTTCTCCTCATATCGCTCTGTCGGAGCGGCATTCTTGGATCAGCTTCTCGCATCAAATCATTATCGACACCTTGAAGTTGTTCTGCAGTCTTACTGTTATAGTAATAGTTGCGTTCTTCAACAGTCTCTTCAGGAATTTTAGCGAGAATTAAGCCACCAACACCTATTACGCCAGCGTGTTTACCGTCCTCAATCGTAGGAGCATCAAAATCAGGATGATCTTCTGCTCTTACTGGCTCGAATCCTTCACGAATACGTTTAGACATATTCGCTCTATCATCGTGCCCTCGAACTTCTGCACGAACCCACCTGTGCTTATAGCCAGCGGGAGCTTCGGGAGCGTCTAACATAGATGGCGGTTGCCATGGTTTACGGCGAGATTTCTTTTCTCGGGTTTCAGCAGATCTGGAGGTACGATCTGTCATTTTCATCTCCTATACAAATTTTGCGTACTCTTCAAGAGGCACACCGATTCTTTTAGCTATTGCTACCTGTGACGGTGTGAGCTTCACATTGCGTGCTCCTTTTTTAACAGCACCAGCACCTCGGCTAGATCCTGCTACAGAAGACTGCACGTTCTTTTTCCCTTCGGGAAACTTGTTCGGAAAAAGTTCTCTAATTTCACTGTCTACTCTTTCGTAGTAGTAATCAGAACTAGGGGGAACTCCCTCCTTTAATAACTTTTGATGGATACCCATAGCTGCATAGGTCATACCATCATCTTCACCAAACCAAGCATTTTCTGAAGCCCATCTCTCTGCACGAGGATCAGGAGCAGCTGGTTGTACATTAGTCGCCTGTTGTGGAACAGGTTGAGTCTGTTGAGATGTAGACTGAACAGACTTTTGTTTTGCAACTAATCTTTCGGCATTTTGCGCTTCTAAAGAAGTTTTAGCAACTGCCTCAGTAGCCAAAGCGATAGCTTCTGCGTCACCAAGTTCTTGAGCTTCTTTTAACGCTCGTCTAGCGCGTTCTTTATCAGAAGCAATACGAGCAGAATATTCCGCTACTAACGTTTCATCTGAAGACCGTAACTTACTCTGTAAGCTATTTGTTTGTTCAGACATCTTCTTAGCAAACTGAACAGCTTCGTCGCGTTGGCGTTCTGCTTCCCGCATACGATAAGTCAACTTATCTATACGCTTTTTAACACCGTCGCTATAATCCTCTAACTCGTCAGTCTGAGGAGCTTCGACCTCAGCTTCGCTTGTATCGAAGTCTCGTTGTGGTTCTTGCAACACATCCGCTTCGCGAGGATCTACTTCTTCATCAGGAAGTTCTAGTTCAATTTCTTGAGACTCAGCCATTTAAATCACCTTATTGCAGAATATCTTCTGGGTTGTTCACAGTAGCTAAAATTTCATCATCATTTAAAAGACGCATATCGCCTCCTTCGATGTTAAATCTAGCTCCTGCATAGCGACCGAAAATTACCCAATCGCCCTCTTTACACCATGGGCCTTCAGGAAATTTATCAGAGTCGGAATATGCATCTGGGCCTTGTTTGACAACAAGCCCTACGATTGTAGCTATACGCTCTTTATCAAGAGTTTGTTTAGCCATAAGAATGCCGCCTTTTGTTTTCTCTGGTGGAGAAAACGGGAGAATCAACATCCGATACCCTGTAGGGTTCGGTAGTTTATCTGCGTGAGAATCTAAATTCTCAGGAGTAAGAGACTCCTTCGGAGGATCTAACGGCGTATCAGATCCAAAATTTAGTACACGATCGGGGGTAGCCCCAGTTTCAAGTTCAGTCGTCTTCGACATCTTCCATCCTTCCATGCAGGGCGGTTATCTCTTGTTCAGCAAAATTAAGCCCTGAAATTTCTCCAACTATTCGTTGGTACTGAACATAGTCTTGTGCGCCACCAGCGGCGAGTGATTGCGTGAGATCATTTTGTCTCTCACGAAATTTGCGAAGTAAAAACTCCGAATACTTAATAAAGTCCATTAGTTGACGTAGCTAGTAAAATCCAATCCTTTAGTAGCTGCACCTGTGCCTTTTGTCCTTACTTTCTTTCCAGGAATACTGATAGTTTTTTCTGCCAACACTGTAGCTTTCGCAAAGCCTTCGTTAGAAGGCTCTGGGATTGACGGTTGGACACCGGCTTTTTGAGTCTTAGGGGACGGATAAGGCATCTCCGTTGATCTAAGATTTCTCACTTCTTTTTGCTCCGGCTCTTAACTTTACCACCACGCTTCATGCCTCCTGGCTTTTTCATTGGCATTTTCTTGGCGCTTTTACCACCCATACCCATTTTCTTAGGCATCTTTTTGTTTGTCTTGTGTCCAGGCATTTTAATCTCCTTCAGAATACAAGTTGTTAAAGGTCACATTCGGATCCATGTAGCTATCGTCAATCTCTGCACTATGTACATGTTGACTAGGATAAAAGTCTGGTGCTCCAGAACCTGTCTCCCATAACGCTGGGTTGGTCGCTCTTACACGATTATTAGGCAACGCTACAATATTGCCTGTCCATTTCCCAGCATCTGTAAGTTGTATCAAATGACTTTGTTTATGTTGTGCAGGATCGTCAGCGATATCGTTTCCTGTGTAATCAACTGTAAACAAATACTTCCCAGTATGAAACTCATTATCAATCTTACATAACCAAGGACTAGAAGATACACGATCCATAACAATAACTTCATGGTCTCGTGAACTACAGTCCCAAGGTTGCGCTAAATGAGTAGCCATCGCTTCTGGCATTTCCTCAAGCATCGCATCCGCTACTAGAGCCGTAATAGGCATTCGTGCCCACATCGCTCCTCCGTGAAGATTCTCAGAATCTTCTTCCTCTCCCAATTCGTACCCAGTGAATACAACTTGGAAAGATAGACATCTATCAGGGATAGTATTTACCGCAATCGCTATAGCATGTAAATACTCTCCGTGGTAATCTAAATGATTGTGTGTGTATTCTTTTCTAACCCAGCAATTAAAGTGTGGAATATTGCTGATTAGATGTGACATAAGTTATTGCTCCCTGGACTCTCGAACGATCTTAGCGATTTCAGTTAGATTAGAATCTATTTCACGATCATCTTGCATTTCCGCTTTTTGTAATTCAGCGGCAATACGAACGTCTGTTTGTTCTTCTTGAGATTCAATACGCTCTCTTTCGAGCTGTGCTTTACGCTCAGAATCTCTATCACGCTGCTTGAGTTTTTCGAATTCTAACTCTAACTGCTGTTGGAACATTTCTCTTTCTGGGTCTTGCTGCTGCGCTGCCATCGCTTGCGCTAAGGCTTGCTCTTGACCTGTAATCTGTTGAGTTACTTGAGCAGCCGCTACAGCTATTTGACTTTCTAACTCTGGAGGCAACTGAGGCATCTGACCATCTGGTCCAGGTTGAGGTAATTCGATACCTTGTTGTGCCAACATCTCCTCTACTTGTATACGATACTTTAGAGCTTGGTGCTCTTGTATGTGAGCTTGTAATCCTGCCATCGCTTGAGGATTCTGTTGCGTTTGAGGATTTTGCATAAATGCAATATGCGCTTGAACGTGCGCATCGTGGTTTTGTTGAATAAACGCTTTTAGCGGCATCCCCATAACCGAATCCATATTTTCTTGAATAGGGTCTTTCGGGGCTGGGGCAAAGTCTGGCATTAAAATATCGTCGATATCTTTAATGTTCAAAGCGATATACATCTTGCGATACGCTTCTTTCATGTTATGGATCTGAGGGGCACTCTGAGCCATTTGAAGCTGTGTCTGCGCTAAAATAATCCGTTGGGTAGTGCTAAAGATATTGGGATCACAAACAGGAATAACATCAACACTATTATTAAAATCCTCAGCAAAAACTGTTTGTTGAGCGCCCTGTACTTGGTAAGGATACTCTGGAGGTAAGTATTCACCGAATAATCTCTTTAGTATTTTAAATTCGTTACGCTGTGCGTAATGCAATCGTTTATGGATTGCAGAAATTACTTTCTGTCCTTTTTCTAATAACGCAACAGTTGTACCTACAGGAGCATTAGAATTAGCGTCCCCTGTTTGATTATCCATAACGGATGCAAATCGTTGCCCAGATTCAACTAGTAACCCTAGTAACTGGGCTAATGTCGCACTTGGTTCTTTATACGGAAGCGGCAAGAACGACTCTCGAATAGTCCCCCCAGGAACATCCACATCTCGCCATTCTCCTGGCTGTACAGGATCATCCGATCTCTGTATATTTAAACCACGAGCTTTGAAACCAGCTGGAAGATTAGCTAAAGTACCGGCATCAATAAGTTGACGAAGAATCGACGTTGCGGAACGGGTAACCCCGCCGATCATGTGGATTAGGCCAAATCCATAAAAGCCTAGTCCTGGGAGGAACTTATAATGCGTAAAATATTCAATCTTTTTACGCATCGGATCCATTTCTTCGTAGTTTCTACGAATAGATAGAACGGTATCGTTATCTTTACAGATTGTAACAATGTACGGAAGTGCTAACCCTGTTGGTTCTCCATCACTACCTGTATGTTCAAATCCTTCGATATCCAGTTCTACATGAAACTCAAGTAACGTATATTCGGCTTGAGTTCCTGTTCTAGAAACACCGTCAATCTCATCAATCTTATCTTGTACTGCGTTATCTCCATCAGCTGAATAGCTAGGAGAACTCATCGGCATATCTCTATAAAAACCACTTAGCTGTAATTTACGCAAGTCGTTTTCTGACATCGTCATACGATGAGTAATACGCGGAGACGTATGAAGATCTGTAGCGTAATACGGTACGATTAAATCTTCTGCTTTTATAAACCTAGAAACAACTCGACCTATCGCTGGGTCAAAATAACATTTCTTAAATGCAGAACCAGCTAGAGGTAAAAAGAATAACATCTGATCCATTTCAGGATCGTATTCTTCCATCTTATACATGAGCTGGTAGTTCATGAAATCCTTAACGCGATTAGCTTGCATCGCTTTCGGATCACTAGACGCGCCCATGATTTTAGTATCTACTGGGCCGTTTGCAGGAAGAAGTTCTTTATACGCTTGCGCTTGAAAATGAGTAGTCGCTTCGGCGAGTAACGGGTGATATACCCCACTCGCCCCTTCGAACGGCTCACTTCTAGGGTCACTATCTACCCCTAATAGTTCTAATCCGTCTTTAAACGCTTCGTACCAATCCCCACGAGAACTAAGGTCTTCATCAAACGCAGTAGTTAGCTCGCTAGAGACTTCAGAAAGGGTAGCTGGGTCTAAAAACTCGGCTAAATTTTCTTCGAAAGGGATTTCGACCTCTTCGGTCAAAAGAGATGGGTCAAGAACGTTATCCTCTTCATCAAAAAGGATCTCTACGTTCTCTTCACCCTCGGGAATCTGTACTTCAGCCATGGGTTGCCACCATACTCTTATTTTTTACTAGAATAAATCAGTAATAAACGCGAACTTTTGGGTAATACTCTTCATCGTCGGCATAATCGCCTTCTAAACGCAAAAACCCGCCTTGTCTAAAACGCATAAGGGCTAAAGTCGTCGCATCTACGCAATCGTCGTTCTCTCCGTTCGGAAAATCTACGATTTCGTCGACTAATTCTTGCCCCCAATTCGTATCAGGTACCCAAACACGGCCTTCTTGGAAAATTGCGCTTACCGTATTTAATCTAGCGATCTTATCTTGACCTTTGCTCGGTGAAAAGGTGTTTATCGGGATACCTTGTCGTCGTAATTCTTGTGTAAGCGGGATACCTGACGCTTTTGTTTCGATAATTACCGAATCAGGCTCCCAATATTCGTACAAACGCATCGCTTCACGCTTGAGTTCAGGGAAATCTAATCGTTCTTTTACACAATCTATCAAAATTATATGGGCGTCTTGCCCGTTATACAGTTCATCGCCGATTTTACCTTCGGGATAGAACACTCCCCACGTTGTAATCGCCGTATAGTCGGCTCGTTCTGATTTTAAAAACGCCGTATCGTAACTTTGTATCAAATAATCGCAAGATGGAGGGTCATCGTTCGGCCATTCTTTAATCCATTCTTTCGGAATAATAGAAATACCTTCCCCAGTAGGGCGTTGCATATACTGCGCTGCCCATTTAGACGGAGGAATCGACGCTTTCGTTGCTTCTAATTCTTTAAGAGACCAAAACTCTGGCCATAACGGGTTGCCTGAAGGAAGTATTGCAGGGAATTCGATAATCTCCCACTCATCTCCACCTTGTTCCTGAGTCATCCGTTTAATTAATTTACCCGTTACGTCCTTTTTAGACCAACGAGTCATTACAATAACGATAGCACCTCCTGGCTGTAGGCGCTGACGAGGCCCAGTTTGATACCAATCGTAGGCTTCTTCTAACGCTTTATCCGAAAACGCATCTTGTTCAGAATGTGGGTCGTCAATAATAAACAAATCAGCACCACGACCCGCGAGTGCACCACCGATACCCGCCGCATAATACTGACCACCTTGCGAAGTATTCCATTTACCCGCGCTTCGTGAGTCGGCTTTTAGTTCGGTAGCTGGGAATATCTCTGCGTATTCTTCACTTTCTAATAAGTCACGAACTCTACGACCGAAATTAATCGCGAGGTCAGCGGTATGTGTTGCTTCAATAATTTTAAGTTTGGGGCGTTTACCTAGTAGGTATGCAGGAAACAAATACGAAGCAAACTCTGACTTCGTATGTCGTGGGGGCATATTGATTATGAGTCTTTTTGACTCTCCTGAAGCAATCTTGTCGAAAGCCTCGGCCATCTTCTTGTGGTGAGCACCTGCAATAAACTCTGGCCAAATCGCTTTAACAAAATCGTAAAACGATGCCATAGAACTTTCGCGCTTTTCACGCTTTTCTAACTCCTCGAGTAATATCGTAAACTCTTTCGCCTCCTCCTTAGAGAGATGGGAAAGGTCTACGCTTTTTAATTGATCAAGTGGGGTGCTCAACGGAGTCTTTGGTTATTAAGACGTTCCTCGGATATCGGGCCACCTTCGGCCATCCTTGTTATTTGATCACGAGTCGCGGGAACCATATCCATTCCAGGAGTCGAAGACATAATATCTGCTAATTGCATACCGACCCCTTGTATTTGAGGATTCGGATCTTGCATCATCCCCATAACTTGCGGGACGTTAAAATAATAAACATCTTCAGGTGTACCTACTGGTCCACCGCTGGCCATTAATTGACCCGCTATCCCAGATTCTTCTAATAACGCTGCTAATTCTTCTTCAGATAAATTAGCCATCGGATCAGGTTGAGCTGATGGTAAAGGAACTTCCTCGCCATATTCCATTGCAGCTAACGCTCGTTCTAACCCAGCTACATCCGTACCTTGTACTTCTTCAGGGATTACGTCAGCAACGTTAGAAATATTAGGCGCAGCCCCTTCGATTAATTCACGGAGGTTAGCGTCTTCGCGTGCTCGTTTTTGAGCTTTACGAGATTGACTAGCACTGTACGCTGTACCCGCTGCCCCAGTTATAATAGACGCAATAATCGCCCCTACAATTGCACTCATTTGTATGATTTCCCGTAATAACCTTTAGCGTAACCTAACCCACCACCGTCAGCTTTGCGAGTTGTAGATCGTGCTTGTTTAAAATTTTCTTTCGTCGGTGCACCCTTAGATCCAGGACTGCGCATCTTCTCCCCAGATCCTGATTTTATACGCTTACGCTTCGCGTGAATATTTGCCCATAATCCTGGGCGACCACCCTTAGCCATCATATCGCCATCGCGTCGGGCTTTTCTCATAATATCTTTTTGGACACGCATCGCTTCTTCTAACGCTTCAGGCGAATCCATATATCTATCACGATCCTCTTGCAACATGTCTTCAAAGCCTTCTTTACCCTGTCGCTCTTTTTTCTTTTGCGAAAACGATTTTAGAAAATCAGGGAGATTAGCTTCGTTCGCGTAACGAGTAGCATCCATATCTTTATCCGAAGCCATCCTTGCCGCTAATCGTTGGATCTCTTCAATTAATTCTTGGAAAGACTTACCTTTGCCTCCACCCCCCGTCATCCCTAACATAGTAGCAGCAGTTCCGTAACCTGCCTCATCTAACAATGATAAAATTCCAGGAGCATTACTTAATTGAACAGATAAACTTGATTCGTCAATCGGCCCCGACATATCGCGGGTTTCTTGCATCGTCAACGTATCTTTATTCGTACCTTCCATCGCACGAAGTAACATCGGAAGATTATCCATAATAGACTCATCAATACCAATATCTACTGGAGCGCGTAATAAAGACATCAAACCAAAACCTTGGTTAGCTTCGTCGTCGTAAACCGCTTGCATATCGTCCATTGCTATTTTACCTGTCAAAATCCATTTCTATTTGATCCCCTTGTCTACGATAACGACGAGTTTCGATAGTATCTCTAGGGCGTAATCCTTGTTCTCTTCTTGCACGATCTTCCAATTCTAAATCAACAAGTCGTGATCTTTGTCTACGTGCCGCAGTTTTTGTTCGGTCAGGATATTGAGTTATAACGTCGCTTAGTATTGGGTTTTCGTAAGTATCAGAATACTTAGAACGAGGGCGCGTTGGTATCGCATTTTGTCGTAATTCTTGTACGATGTCGTCTATATTCACGCCTCTTTTAGCTGCCATACCGTATAGAGTTTGTAACGCTTCTGTAGGTATTTCATCCGTTAAACCTAAATCAAAAGCTTCTAATTCTTTAGCTAATCGTTCTGTTTGACCTTCGACTACGTCTTTCGGCGAATAATAAAAGCTAGGCGGTCTCATTCTGCCTAAAAAACTAGGGGTTTCCCCGCGCTCCACAGCTAGTTTGTATTCAGATTTATCAGGAGTTTTTTCTCCACTTAATAGCCTGTCTTTTATTGCTTCTAAACCCTCACGGAACCCTTTGAATTTAGCTCCAGGACTCATCGCCCCCATAGCCAACCCGCCTATTTCTCCAGCAGTTCCTAATTCTTCAAGCAACGCGAAAATTCTTGGGGCTTCACTTATTTCTAAAGCTAACCCCTCGGTATCCATCGGACGAGAAATATCTCTAAGACCTTCTTGCGAAGTTATATTAGTACCCTCCATTGCACGAAGAAGGATAGGAAGATTTTCAGAAATAGATTCATCTCCAAGCACATCTATAAGACCGCGAAGACCCGTCGCTGCGTAACCGCTTTCGACTTCGTCGTCATAAACAGCCTGCATATCGTCCATTACCATTTCACCTTGTCGGCCCAATAAGCTGCGCTCATTTTGCCTTTCTTAATGTTTTTACCATGACGAGCCTTGAAACTCTTACGACGAGCCTTTTGTTTTGCTGACTCACCCTTCTTAGGCTTACCCGCAGTCTTTACTCCCTGCTGCCCAAAACGAATCGTCTTGACCTTATCGCCCTCTTTAGCAACAACAACATGGGATTTTTTAGGATGACTCGGGGTTCGCTTCGGTTTGTTATACCCTGAAACACCAGCTCTCGCTAATCGTGGATCTTTTTTCTTACGTTCAGCCATAGCGGAATCCTACTCGCGAAAAATTTTTTCGTAAAATTTTTTTCGCGAAATATTTTTTGGGATGCGTAGCAAAAGTACAGCGGAAAAAGAGGCTGGATTCAAGGG
>VMHT01095118.1_pt1 | contig 10218 bp, 10 predicted proteins | sample 4693611 | NCBI WGS metagenome assembly VMHT01 (sample SAMN12280063, study PRJNA550983) | marine metagenome | isolation source: seawater sampled from same location over 5 years 0.02-0.2 micron viral filtrate | place: USA: collected off the coast of southern California halfway between the port... ...
ACGAGCACAAGACCCACAGAGCATATCTCCCCACACATCCTGTAGTTGATTCGCCCTACACTGCTTGTCGCAGTATTGACACTTGGTCAGTGAATAGGTCTTCTTCACTGGTTTCGCTGCCCGTGCCTTTGCCTTTACCTCTGCCATCATCTTTGCCTGAGATGCTTGGCGGAAATCATCCAGTGCCCAGGCGGGAATATCCCTTGGTTCATCTGTGAAATCATCCATCCCATCATATGTGCCAATCTTCTTGGCAATCTGCTCACTACAAATGCGTGCCCGCTCTCTGCCATCCAGGGACTTGATTACCCCTTCCAATATCTTCAACTCTGCTATACGCTCATCCCTCTTCACAATCTCTGTCTTCAATCTATCAATCTGTTTGTCCTTGGGTGCTGACACCCGCTTGACACGCTCAAGGGTCTTGCGTGCTTCATTTGCCTTCTGCCTAATCTCTGCCTTCTCCTGTTCATTTGCCTGCTCTACCAACCTCACCTCCTCCTCCTTCTGCTTCATATATGCCAGAGATTTCGTCTTAATCTCATTGGCACTCTTCATCAACTTCTCTGCCTTCTTCAATCTCTCTACGCTTCCGCCACTTAGATTTGGAACACCCTTGTTCTGAACCATCATCTTCAGATACTTGGTAAGCAACTCCTGCTGTGCTACCAGGGTGTGCCTGTCTTCACAGCACCACATTGCCTGCCTCTTCTCAGAGCACATCGCACCCATCTTGTGCCGTTTCTTGTAGTCAAACACACAAGCACCCACCAAACTCCCCTCACGCCTATCAAGTTTCTCGGTCCTTGGATACTTGAAGGGGTTTCTACTCTCCTCCTTGATTGCTACATCCTCTATCTGGTCCATCATTTCCATTCGGAAAGGCAGAACAAATGCCTGATTACAGACATTACAGCACTTATACCTGGATGGATACACTGGAGCAGGGTTATTGCCGAACTTCTCATCCACAATCGCCTTACAGATACGGCAGACGAATGAGGGGTCCAAGAGGTCTGCGTCGCTCTCTTTCTTCAATAGGGAGTGGTCTGCCTGTAAGAGGGAGTGAATAGTGGTCTTCTGGGAATAGTCCAGGTTATCCTGCCACGCCCTCAACTCCTCAGCGGTGTAGGTCTCTTCTCCCCTGTAGAGGTAGTCCTGGCACCCCAGGTAGGCACTAAACCAAATGTTCAGTTCCTCTTGCTCTGCCTCCGTCCAGTCGGTGATTTTGCGGAGTTTGATGGTGAATTGCTGGTCCCAGGGGTGGATGGGAGTTCCCGAGATGACCTCTCCATCTGTGCCTATCATCTCCCCCTCTCGGTTGGACAGGGTCGTCCAACCATACTCTATATACATCTTGTGCCTGCCAGATGCGTCCTTCTCCCAGAGTTCTTCCTTCTTGGGGTAGTCGTAGGGGGAGTTCTCCCAGACATCATCTATGTTTCCCGCTAATGCTGTCTCGGGGTCCGCCGCCGCCACGAAGGCAGGTGAAGAAGACCCACCAGGGGTCTTCCAGAAGTGGGTGTTGTGCGGTTTGTATCCGTGCTTCTTCTCCATCCAGATGTCCAGGGTCTTGGTCCATACCTGGACGGAGTAGTCGCACTTGTTGTTGGTCTGGAAGGTCAGATGGACCATACTTACTGGTGGTTCCTACTGGCAAATGAAAGTCCCGACTGAACTGGCAGACTTTGTGTTAGTGGTGGTTGCGTTTGGTTGCTGTGAAAGTGCTGAACTCTGTTTCCAGTAGTCAAGCAGGTGGTTGTAAAGGGTAAAGAGGCAGAAATTGGGGGGGTTCCACGATTTCTGACAAATTGAAAAAAAACTATCTATTAATCCAGATGATAGGATAGACCTACAACACAATAAAATTAATGTCAGTATTCTTTTTATATTTTTAATATTACTCTATATATTTTGTTATATTTACCTCTACCCTACACTCTTACCATAATGGGATATTATTTACCCTTTGAGACCATAGTATCTTGCCTGTTGATTAGAAGCAAAAGTATTATATCTAAATGTTTTCTTAACTTTCTTAGAACCCCAATCTTTCTTATCTGGGTCATAGTCTTTATCTCCCAACTTCTTACGAGGTTCAATGTATTCCGTTAAAGTAGGGGTAAGCATTGAGGTTGAATAATCAGCATTGTATGGTTTAGTAGCAGTATTATTCATTGGGTCTGATATTACAGGGTCAAAATCCATCTCACCTCTTACTGAAAGGGCATACCCTGGTCCTGCCTTAGGCATTTGACCTGCTTGACCACTTGGATAATCTGGTATTCTTTCCAGTCTTGCTTTCAACTGCTCTTCAGTCATACTATCTTCACTATCTGGCACTTCATCAAAGGCAGATGTTCTACCCTTTATTGTTCCACCCATCTCACGCAACTTACTCAACTTCTGAGATTTCCTATTGGCATATCTTTGGTATTCATCATTTAACTCGGCATCTCCACTGGTAAATACTTCAGTTTGTCCTGCTGTGCCTCCTCCTCTAATCCTTATTTCATCATCACTCATTGCTCTTCTACCTACTTCTGTTGATACTACTACCATTTCATTGTAGATATTCGCTGGTCCAGGGTATTTCTTGATACCTGGGACTTGTGGTGTGAAGGTAGTTGATGCCCCAGTTATTGCCTGTCTTTCTGCTTCCTTTCGCTTTGACCTTGTTGCCTGAGTATCTCCCGCTTTTAGGTCGGCAATTGCCCTCTTATAATAATCCTTCTCTTCTGCCGTTTTTGCCTGCTTCTTCTTCTTTAGTAATTCAGACCTCTGTGCTAAGATTTCTTCCTTCTCTTCATCTGTCATTCTCACTACATCCACTGCTCCCTCTTCTATGAAATCTCCCACTATACCCACTTGCTGTGTTTCAGTTCGTTCTTGTAATATATCATTATAATCTCCCAACTTATCTTGAATCTCATTCTGTTTTGCTAATTGTAATTCATAGAAATAATCACCCACTGAAGAACCATCTGTCGGGTCAATGTATTCATCAGGGGTAAATGACGAATGGGCAGGAGTAGTAGGTAAATTATTATAATTTTGATGCGGACCCCAAGAAGGAAGACCACCTATTTTTGCCGATGATACCTCATTATGTGCCGACTTTCTTTCCATTTCATCCATATAAGATGCCATATCTACATTAGGTAGAGGTTCTGGTATATATCCCTTGGCAAGTGATTGTGCCTTTTTAACTTCTTTATTATGTGCCCTCTCTGACTTGTTGGGGTTCTTTTTCTTTATTAATACACCAGGTGGATAACTGGTCTCTATCTTTTTATATGGTGGAGATTGTCTCGGAGATACAGGTGCTCTTGGACTGCGTAGCGCAGGAGGACTACCAGGTGAATATGTTGGTCCATCATCTGCCTCTTCCTTCTGCTTATTATATGCCAATACCCTATTGTATTGTTTCAATACTTCTGCCTGTGCCATAACACCCAGACCCTCGGTTAAAAATAATCTTGGGTCATCAAATAATCGTTGCTGTCTCTTTTGTGCCAATGACACTTCATCTGTTGCTTGACTTGCCTGTCTATTACGCTTAGCATCCTCTTTCCTCTGTGCTTCAGTCTTCTTCTTCCTTGGTTTAGGTTGTTTCGGGGCAAACTTCTTAGGAGGCATTTATATACTACTCTTATTTTTTATTTTTCTGCTCATAACTTAACATTTTATTTTCACTCTTCATCGGTGCCCATTGCCCCTGTGGGTGTTTCTTGTGCCAATTCATAAACATAGTCATAGGGTCAATATACTCTGGATTTACATAGTCTAATTTACTAATGTCGGTCAAATCAGGTTTTTCAGGGGCAAGTTCATCATACACCTCTGCCTTCATATACTCTAACTCTATCTTACCTTCTGCCTTATGTTCATTTGGTAGATGATTTACCACTGGTTTGATATCAGTATAAACGGAAGGTGAATTAATCCAATTTTCATTCATTTACCATATAATATATATTATTTAACGAAGTTTAAACCTGTGGTTATTTACCAGCATCCCATCTTGTTTGTTTTCCTTGACCACTGGTAATTCTTCTACCATATGTCGCAGCATCATCTTGTAAGTCCTCTTCTTCTGAGTCTTCTAATCTCTCAATATTAATCTCTTCATCACTACCACCCTCAGCAAACCAGTCATCTTCTTCATCACTATCTACATCACTATCATCTTCTGGTGCTTCAACTACCTCTCCAGTAGGTCTTCCCCTGCTATCCATTACAACTCCATTTGCCTGTATGGCAACTCCACCTACACTAACTGAACCTGGTTCATCTAAACCTACATTAATACTTGCCTTATGCTCTGCCTCATAAATATCATATTGTTCCTTCTTCTTTCTGTCCGCCTCATCCCAATCTTTTCCTACCATTGGGTATTTTACACCAAAAAATCCCCAGGGTTTTGTTTTACCCTCCATAAATGTGCCTTTATGTTCTTCTTGTTCCTTTACAAATGAACTATACATCCACTTCATAAACTCCTTCTTTCTCTCTACTTCTACCGCTTTACCCTCACTTGAGTTTGCCCACGCTTTCAAAGGGTCTCCCATTGTCCCTGTATCTGGGTCAATACTCTGTATATTTTCCATAGTCCAATCTCTTGTCAATTTACTACCATCTTCCCTTACTTTATCTTCCTCTCCCTCAGGGGTTTGAGTAGGTAATGAACTATAATTTGCCCCTGCTGTATCTGGAGCATATTTCCTAACAAGGTGGTTCATATAACTAATATTCTGAGGGTATATCTCTTCTAACTTGGTTTCTACATCAGCAATAGTGATTTCCTTACCCCTTCTTACATTGGGAACTTTACCCTGTCTGGTCAATCCTTTGCCTTGATATAGTGGTGCTGGTATTCTTCTACCATCCTTCCAAACATCATTACCTTCAGCATCTCTCTGCCAGTAATACCCAACAGGGGCAGTATCTAATAATGAACCTGGTAATCTTCCACCCTCTGCTGTTGTAGTAGCAATAAATCCTCTACCACCCTCAAATCTTGCCTCTCTTTCAAAATCTCTCTTCATCTGTGAAGCATAATCCTCTCTGGATAGTAAATGCTTATTGGCAAACCAATCATCTAATGATTCATCCCTACTTATTTGCTCAGCATCTACCTGTGAAACAGCAGGGTAATTAGTATCTAAAAGTGCCATAGAGGCATCAAACTTCTCCTTGATTGCCTCACTCTCTATCTTCCTTAAGTATTCCCGTGAATATTTCAATTGCTTCTTCATTCCCTTGAAATCTTTATCTGCTTTACCAGTGTAATCCTTACCCAAGTTATAATCAGTGAAAATACCTGGAACAGCATTAAATACAATAGCATCTTGTGGTCCAAGGTCTTCATCCTTCTCTCCACCTTTACCTGAACCAAACATAGTGTATTCTGCTCCATACGAACGAACTAATGGTCCATCACGATTAATAGCACTATATTGCCAATATCCACCTGCTGGGAAATTAAGTGTAGGTGTAGGGGCAATCCCTGCCTTTCTGTCCTTGGCAGATTGTTTCTCCCCCATTAAATTGCCCTTTTCATCTTGCCTCTGGGTAGTATTGACTACCCAATCACGAGTGTAATTCTCTGGTATCGGTTCAGTATCTTGTAGTGGCATTATATCTATGCGTTAGATTTAAAAAATAAATATATAATATTAAGTAAATGATTGACCCCTCACACTCCAAAAAAGACTTATGTGATATTATACTCATATTTAAATTACCAATTCACAATCTTAAAAATAAAGTAAAGAAGGCACTTGCTGAGGAGGTAATGATTACCCTTAAGACAATGGATGAGATTACACCTAATTATGATTATTACAAAATATCTAATGTAGATGAATTAATAGATTATCTGGAACAAACAAAAAGGGAAAATAATATATCACTTAAGGAACGGGAGGTATCAATATTAAAAGCAAAATCTCTTATTCATTTTAGTAGAGGATGTGGCGGAACATATCCCAGTAGTGATTACAATGATTTGAGTGAAGTTGTAAGTGATGCTGAACATATTAAAAAGTATGCTGATATACCAACTTGCCGTATGGCAATTAAACTGCTAAATGAAAACAATAATCTGGGATATGAAATTAACCCAGAATTATCATATAGGGTAAAGAAACAACTTGAAAAGAAACAAAAAGTAAAATCAAACTCACAGGCACGATTTTCTATGACAAAAGGGAACTTTTTAATTACCTTTGACTGACCGAAGGTTGCTTGACGCTGAGCGGATGATAGGGTAGAGGGATTTATAACAAAATATAAAGTGTATTTTGTAAAATTAAAAGAAATTATAGAGTTTATATTTTTATTGTTTTAGGTCTATCCTAACATCTTCTTCTTCATATACCAATTCTTCTGTGCCAATTTTGCCTTTGCCTTTTTCTCCTCTGGTGTGCTCCAAGGCACATTCTGATTACATACATCTAACCCCTGTGCCTTGTAATTATCATAGTATTCTCGCTCTCTCATCCTCAATGGTTCGCCTACTAACCCTTGTTCCATTTCCATAATTTTACACTCCCATTTGTCAGTGGTAAATAAAGTGCCATATGACATATTGCCCCTTGCCCACTCCCACTTGTGCCTATATTTACGCTTTGCCAAATACTTTTGCTCTGTGCTTCCTACATACACTTGAGTCGGAAAGTCTTTGTTTGTTATAGTGTAAATCTTACCCCAACGATTGTCGCAATTATTCTTCATAGTTTATCTATGTAGTATTCTTTTAAATACTTATAAAACAATTATAGAAAAAAAATAGGTTTAAAGTTATAATGTGTAATAGTAGATATAAACAATGGACACAATCCGCCAGAATATAATTACCTTTGGAGAAAAAAGAGGGAAACCATATGCCGAGAGTAGCATTTCAACTTATCTTAGAAACATTAATAAAGTATATACTATGACTATCGGAGATGACCCTGATAATCCTATGACTGATATGGGATGGGCAAATGATATAGGAGTAGTTGATAAATCAATTAGTAATTTCAAACCTACCACACAGAGGAATTATTATAATAGTATTATCATTGGACTTATGGCACTTAATAGTGAAGATAGTATTAGAAAGGTATATGAAGGAAAGAGAGATTTACTCAATGCTGAATATGAGAAGAATAAGGGCAAACCAACTACCAATCAGGCAAAGGTAATGGCACAAGTTAGTAAGCAGACTATACTGGATATGCTTGATAAAACCCAAGCAGTTGTCAAGGGAAATCGGATGGACACGATTGCCTGGATGATGTTTAAGATACATACTGAAATACCCTTTCGCAACGAATTATCCGAAATCCGTATCCTACGAGAGTCTCAATATGAAAAATTGGCAGATAAGAAGGAAAATTACCTACTCATTAAATCAGGGGAAATGAAGTTCCTTATGAATAATGGTAAAACAACTGCCAAGTATGGTCCAAGGACTATTGTGCTGGGATTTGAACTTACCAAGATAATGACACAATATCTCAAGAGTATTGACCTGTGGAAGCGTAAGTATGTTGAACCTACATATCTTTTCACTTGGGCAACTGGAAAACCATTGACCAGAAATGATGTCTCACACTTACTTTCTAACTTCTCATCCAAGCATATCGGACATAGTGTATCAACTACACTTATGGCAAAGTTATTCAATAATGTCCCTATTGACGCTAACAAGGCAACAGCAGAGGAAATCAAGGCAGTTCAAGATAAGGCACTCGCAAGGGGTCATAGTGTTAAGGTTAAGGCAACAATTTACAACCCCACAATTTAGCGAAGCATCCTTTGGTTAAGGGCAAATTATTTAAAAGATTAACGCATAGATATAATTATATAAATGACTACTATAATGAACAAGAAACTTACAATCGGAGACAATGTTAAGATTACTGGTGGAAAGTATAAGAAACTGGGAGAGGGTGTATTAACTACACTCAAACCAACATATTGTGATGTTGATTTCGGAGAAAATGGACTTCATAAGGTTAAGGTAGATTACATCTTTCCTGTTAATGAAATGGTAATTGATATGCCAGAGGCAGAGGAATTACAAGATGTTGGACAGATGCCTGATGATTTTATTGCTGAAAACCCTGAACTTATTAAGACAGAGGAACTTGCCCCTGATGAAGAAGAGTTTGCCACATTAGAAGAGAAGATTAATGATTTAGAAGAAAAGGCAAATTATTACCTAAGTGAAAGTTCTGTATTTGAAGCAGAACGAGACCAGGCAGATGCCAAGGTTATGGAACAGAGTGAGGAACTTGAAGAACTCAAGTCTAAGGTAATTTCCCTTACAGGTAGAAATCAATACCTTGAAGGTATTTGTAAGAAACTACTATTACCCTAAAGGTTAATTAATAAATTAATATTTACCATAAGTAGTGGTATGCCCAGTAGTTGGCACTATTCTTATCTTTTACTGCTAATGACCCATCTTTCTTTTTAATCTTACTTGCCCTGGCACGATATGATTTTCGCTTCTCGGCAGATGCTGTGCCAGACCTCCAGTCTTGTGCTCCTGTTTGACCGAAGTTGATTTTCTTTTTGCCTCCAGAGGCACTTTTTACATAGACACTATACTTTTTGCCCTTTACATCACTCTTAAAAGGTTTGTATAATGCTTTACCCTCCCCTTTGGTATTTTTTGCCGTCTTTACCATTGCTCTTTACACTCTTAACAGATTTTTTTTTTCCTTTATGTTTTTCCCATAAATCTTTATCTGCCGTAGATTGAGTTTTACCTCCCATTACGAATGAGTATATCCTTGCTTGACCCCATTGGGTAGCAGACATCTTTTGCCCTGCTCCCCCTTTAACTCCCTTCATATTCCTTACACTACCTGGATTGGATTTTCGGGCACCTTTACCCCTTGACATTACTTGACTTAAGATATTGGTAGATACACCAGTCAATCTGGATATTTCTGCCATAGAATGCCCTTCATCTGCCTTAAATCCATATTTCTTATTAAACTTCTGTTTGTTCGTAATGACCATATTTATTAATATTTATATATTAAAATAAAATATATATTTATTAATATATAATGAGCGAATCGGCAGATGTTATTGAGATTGAGAAGATGTCCATTGACCAGTTTGCTGGTAGTGTAGTATTAATATTAGGGGCAATTGGTTCGCTATTACTTGTAGTATGGCAAAGTCGCTGTGGAATACATTGTCGCTTAGGTTGTAGTGATAATTGCTACCTATGTGATTGTAAAAGAGACCCTCCACCAGATAAGGCAGATGAACTGCCTGTAAAGGAAGATGAAGAATTACTTGGTCCAGCAGCACAAGCAAATACAGAAAGAAGTAAGGGTATTAAAGTCCCTGTTAAAGATAGGTATGTCCCAGATGATATTAGGAAAGGGACTTTCCCAGAACCTGAACCTGAACTACTTGTGCCACCGAAGGTGCCTATGGGAGGAGAGGAGGATGGACCTATGACAATGAAATAATATACTATAACTTCAACTTTAATTTTTATTATTACTCTATATATTTTGTTATAAATACCTATACCCTATCATCTTACCTTTTGCTACGCTTATAAGGCAAATGATATACCAGGGGCAATAGATATCAAAAATGAATCGGTTTTCCGAAAATCGCTGGACCCCCACTCATTCTCACTCATTACATAGTATAACCCGTTTAGTATCTGTTGTCAGTGCTGAATAAATCCATTACAGAAAATATATAGAAAAAAACATATTAAAGATAATACACATAGATATAGATATAGCAATGAACATCGGACAACTGGTAGATTTAGTGGAGCAAGAGTATGGACCCTCCCACCGCCGTATCAAGGTAAGCAAGACCCAGAAGGCAGATGGGTCAATGAAGAAAGAACCCAAATGGGAGAGAAACAAATACACTCAGTCCCAGATATCACAATGCCGAGGATACGGATTGAAGCATCAAGACCCCAACAAGGCATTTACCGACTACTCCATCTACCTGAAGCACACCCCAGGACTATGGTGTGTTGATGTAGATACCAAGGACTTTGGTAGTAGTGAATTAATCAACCGCTTGGTTGAAAGTGGGTGTTATTCCACCGAGACTGACAAGGGTTTTCACTTCTACATCAAGTGCCCTGATGCTCCTACTGACTTTACCAACGAAGTCAGAGTATTCAAGGACTTTGATGGGGACTTTCTCGGTAGAGATATGGGAGTTATC
>VMHT01062450.1_pt1 | contig 10215 bp, 8 predicted proteins | sample 4693611 | NCBI WGS metagenome assembly VMHT01 (sample SAMN12280063, study PRJNA550983) | marine metagenome | isolation source: seawater sampled from same location over 5 years 0.02-0.2 micron viral filtrate | place: USA: collected off the coast of southern California halfway between the port... ...
AAATGGAGATTTTGAATTCACATTGGTTGAAGATGCTGAACAAATGGAAATTAAATCCTAAATATCTCCATAGGAATTCTCAAGCCTTACCACTTTCATCTCAACCAACTGATATAATATGGAATCTAATAGACACTGAAGGTAATATCGTTGACAGTCATACAGAGACATTAGTTGTCGGAGAAGAGTTCACTTGGGAGACTAACCAAGAAAGCCCTATGCGCGGTTCTTGGCAACTTACGATAGATAGTTCTCAAGATGTCAATGTCGACCAAACCACCATGGTGAGAATGAGTTATGCTGGATTTTTGTATAATCGTTAGATAGATGTTCAATTGTCATCATCTAAACTGAAATACCACGGTATTGTTGATTCATTTCTTTGAACATAATTCTAAGTTCGTCCTTGATCTGTTTGTAAGAGAGTTTGATTTCAACAATCTTTTCACGTATTGACTCTGACTGACTCTTCATGGTTTCTTTCAATTCCTTGCGTGCTTTATGTATTTCAAAAAGACATGCTCTCATAGATTTACGATACTTATCAACTTGCTTTTCAAAAGCACTTACATCGATATTCTTAGAACTTAGTTTATCTGCAGTTTTCTTGAATTTCATATCTAATTTAGCCACTTCAATTGAATGCTTAGGTGTCTTTTTAAGATTAGATTTTAGTCTCAACATCGAAAATATTCCAATCCACCACTTACTCGGGTCAACATGATACCACTTGTGGCCATTTCTATAATCCGCTTGGAAGGTATGATGAAAATTATGGTAACCTTCTCCAAAGGTTAGAAATGCCAGCCAGAATGAATCTTTGCTAGAGTTCTCTTCAGAGTATGGTTGAGTGCCCCAAATATGTGCTGCACTATTGATGAGAAAAGTACCATGATGAACAAATACCAATCTAACTAAACCGCCCCAAACTAAACACCCAATTGCTGCTGAAACTCCTCCTATCAAGTAACCCAACAGGGCAGGGGCAATAATTCCAGAAAAAGCCCCTATGAGGAAAATATTCCTGTGTTGCCAACGAATTATCTTACTTTGCTCTAAGTCTTTAACATTAGAAAAGTCATTCTGGAATTTTTCCTCTTCGATAAGAATCCATCCCATGTGAGAATACCAAAAGCCACGTGAAGCTGAATATGGGTCATCATCTGAATCTGTTGATTTGTGATGATTACGATGGTCCGAGCACCATTCTATTATAGAATTTTGAAACGCTCCTGCTCCGAAAATAGAGTAAAACAAAACTAACGGCCAAGATGCTTCGTGAGAACGGTGAGAAAATAAGCGGTGATAACCTACTGTAATAGATAGACCACAGGCATAATAAAATAATATGAAAACTACAAATTCAAGTAATCCTGGAGCGCCAAAATAAGACCAATCCAGTATCATACCCAGAACGGCTAAAATTGGTGTAATTACGAGAAAAATGGTATTCAGCCAGTTGACTTTAACGGAACTAACATTCTCAGCCATAACACTTTCAATTACCCGACACTATTGACTATTGGGGTTCAATGTCAGTAAAATCCTTTAGTCTGATACAGAACATCAATTTCCGAAACTTGATTCTTTTTGATTTTAATTCAATTACGCATCAACATAGTAACTGATTTTTCATTATGGTGTAGGGTTCCAACTTCAACGAAATTGAATCGGTGGTGAAATCTCATCGAGCCTGGATTTGGTGGTTCTAGATTAACCTCAGCAGTGATTGGAACGTTCTTTTGTTGAGATATTTCAATCAACTTTTGATAAATGTAAGACCCGACTCCCTTATCCCGATGGTCCCTTGAAACTGCGATTCTATCGACATATAGGAAATTATCAAATTTCTCATTGAACCAAGCATAATTTAGACTACCATAATCGACATTTGGTGAAAGACAAATGACAAACCCAACTAATTGTTCCTGTTCATAAACACCCAAAGAAATATTGGAAATTTCAATTAATCGTGAAACTTCTTCTACTGTCACCTTACCTGTCCCAGGTAGTCCTTGTTCATTTATTTCCCATGCAAAAATTGCATCCTCCTTGGACAAATGTCGGGCCTGCATGATGTTGGTGGGTCGATGAAAGTTTATTGATAAAGCGGTATGCATAATTAAGTGATAGAATACTACTAAATAATAACAATTTAATCGTACATTGGAGTCAGGATGCGTCGCACATATTTACTTTTGATTACTGCTGTTTTGATGATTATACTGTCCAATAGCGCATTGGCTGATGATGATGACGATGATGACGACGAAGAAATTCTTGGTTTCGATGGAGAAGATGCTGGAGAAATAGCACTTTATCTGATGATTGCATCTCTACTCATCGTGGTGTGGAAACCTACTTTCATGTGGCTAAGAAAGAATGGTCCCGAAAGGTTTGATGTCGAACCACGTGAATTTAAACGTAAATTAGGAACCTTTAATCGTAGATTCATGAAAGTGCATACTTGGATTGGAATTGGTGCTGCAATAGTAGGTACTCTTCACGGTTTAGTCCTTGATTGGCACTGGACCTTATGGGTCGCAATGGGATCTATTTGGCTCCTTGTTATTTCTGGACTCATGATGCAATGGAAATGGCCACCAAGAGAATTTAGAAAAGGTGCAAGACTGCTTCATTTGCAAAGAACATTCGCATTATTTGCAGTTACACTTCTAATCATTGGACACGAGATTGTAGACTGACTGAGATTTCATGAGTAGTCATTAACCATCATTTGGTTAAACTATGTCAAAACAATGCACCAATACTATCATAATAAGAATCACGATGGTGAGGCCTATGTGGACTGATGAACAACTAACTGCAAATGGATGGACTGCTGAGCAGATTTCAACTTACCATAGTGAGCAAAAGATCCTAGAAAAACAAGCAATTACTGATAACCCTATCAACCAAGAAATAATTCCTCAAATTACTAATGTTTCTGAGAGCCAAACTATCGAAGAATCTTTTGCGAACTTAAATGAACCAAAAGAGAATTTAGGAAACTTCCTGCAAAAGTCCGGAGGAAATCCTACAATTACTGCTATACTAATGGCTGCACTTGTGATTATTGTTCCTTTTTCAATTTATTCAATTTCTAGTTCCGAAGGAGCTCAGGGACCATCGGGAGAAGAGGGTACTGCAGGAGTAAATGGTACAGATGGTTCGAGTTTCCATCTAGTCCTTTCCATCGAGACTTTACCAAACTGTGATGATTCCACCAATGATCAAATATTCTTCATAGCATCACAATCAATGTTTCAAGTTTGTCAAAACAACACATGGTCGATAGTAGACCTCACCGGACCTTCAGGGACCGATGGTTCAGACGGCCAAGACGGTGCTGATGGTACCAATGGTTCTGATGGTCAAGATGGTTCTGACGGTGATAATGGATTGATGGGTCAAGACGGAGTCGATGGAGAAGATGGTCAGAATGGTGCTGATGGAACTGATGGAACTGATGGAAATAATGGACTTACTTCCCTAATAGTCACTAAATTTGAACCAAATGGAGTTAACTGTCCAAATAGTGGAACTCTAGTAGAAACTGGAATTGACAATAATAATGACAACATTCTTTCTACTGATGAAGTCGATTCATTTGTATTTATTTGCAATGGCGAAACTGGTCAAGATGGAACCAATGGAAGTTCGACAATGACGATGATGGTTGCTCGCCTTTCAACTGCTCCAGCCAATCTCGGTTGTAATGGCACTGGTGAATTACTAGAGCAAGGAATCGATAATGGGGCAGGTAATGGAATTGCACTCAATGGAATCTTAGAATCTGGGGAAGTCTTGTCTCGTACTCTGATTTGTACAAGTTTTTCAGTGATTCAAGTTGATGATATCAACCCAGGTTCAACAAGTAGTAACCCTTCGAATTTCATCACAATTAATTCGACCATGTACTTCACGGCAAACAACGGAACTCAAAGTGGAATTTGGGCCTATGAAAATGGAAATATATCATTGGTTTACTCAGGTAGTGTACTCTCATTGCGAGCGATAGGTTCACAATTGATGTTCGCAGGACAAGATTCGAACTTAAACGTCAAATCATATGTCTTTGAACCATCGAATGCTACAGCATGGCAAATCAAGGAAATTTTCCCAGGAGGCTCTAGCTACCCTGGCGAATTTACACTCATTAACACGACTGTTTTCTTTAGCGCTCGAGACAGTACTGGTTCAACGGGAATTGGACTATTCGACCTCTGGGCCTATGAAACTCTTAATTTCAGCGTGTGGAAAGTAGAAGCAGATATCCAACCATCGTCGTTAATTGCCGTTAATTCCGACCTATATTTCTCAGCCCAGCCACAGATTGGAGTGACTGGAATTGAATTATGGAAGCATGAGACGGCCACAAATACCACCTTCATGGTGAAAGATATCAATCCCGGACTTCTCTCTTCGAGCCCTCAAAATCTTGTTGCTAAGGGAACTATGATCTACATGTCCGCAAACGCAGGTACGACCCACGGAAATGAGTTATATGCTTATGAGACAACAAATAATTCAGTCTGGCTTGCTGCAGATATACGGGGAGGGTCTGCCAGCAGTTCAGCTTCTGAACTCGTAGTTCTTGGAACCCGAGTTTACTTCAAGGCTACTTCAGGGAATCACTTCGAAATGTGGGTATATGAAAGTCAAAACAATTCATTTTGGGAAATTACCAATTTTCAATCAACCTCTGGTCAAGGTGGTCCGTCGGAACTTACTGTTGAAGGAGACACGATTTATTTCTCGGCTAATGACGGAACAACCGGAGAAGAATTATGGGCTCATAATTCGATAAATGGTACAATATGGCAAGTATTCGATTTAGATCCAAATGGTGGTCTTATTGGAGAGATTCATGTTCATAACGGAAATGTGTACTTTGCTGGTGATGATGGTCAAGAGGGTGTTGAATTATGGAAAAAGCAACCCTACAGTAGAGATGTATCTTTTGTCTAATCATTGAGATGAACTACTCGCGTAATGGGATACTATCTGCAAATACCATGGCATCAACTACAAAACCGTAACTAAACTCGATAAGAGATTATTAGTTAGTACCACTAGTGTAAGTAGTGTATTCAAAAGGAAATGTTGAGCGCCTTTTAGTGTGGCACTTCTAGGCACAGGGAATGGGGACATACTATGAAAAAACTTAACATTTATGACAAACTCAACGCTGCCACACTTTTGATGTTTTCACCAGAGTGGCGAAAGGTAAAACGAGCCCGTAAAAAGGCAGAATCTTTTGAAACGCCGGATGTCACGATTCCAACAGAAATTCGAACTATTGCGGGCCGTAAGATTCGCCTAGCAGAAGCAGGACCTACTGATGCACCGCTTGTGGTATTACTCAGCCCGTTCCCAGAAAGTATTCTGAGTTACACTGGTTGTTGGGAGGCACTGACCGAAAAATGTCGAGTCATTGCCATCGACCTTCCCGGTTTTGGTGCTTCCGAAGGCGACCGTAAGGACATGTCACCTAGCGCCCAAGGGGCGCATTTAGCTACAATTTTTGATGAACTTGAACTTCAAGAGATTCATCTCATTGCGCCGGATGTAGGAATGGCAGCAGCACTTGACTATGTACTCAATCATAACCATCGACTAGTCAGTTTAGCGGTTGGACATGGTATCGGAGCACCTGGCCCATTCAAGATTGCATTTATGACCAATATGTTGGCTAAATTAGGTTTCATGCGTTTCACAACAGGATTGTTAGGTGCAGGACCACTGATTGCTTTTACGTCTAAAATTGGGGCCATTCGCAATAAGGCGAATCCTAAGCAAATGGATGATTATAAGCGGTCTTATTCTGGTCGTTCTAGGGAAGTTGTTCACTGGTTCAAGAACTTTCGTTCAAGAGCGAAAGAACTGTCAGACAGAGTAAATCAAATTGAATTACCTACCTTGATTTTCTGGGGTGAACTCGATGTTTTGTTTGACCCGAGTAACGCAGAACATCTCCATGCAGCTATGCCGCAAAGCAAGTTAGAAATTCTGCCTGAAGCAGGTCACACTTCTTGGGCAGATCAACCAGAAATGTTCGCAGATATGGTTATTGATTGGGTACTAACTGAGAACACATCTAACTGAACAATAACAAAGAGGAGCAGACTTGCTTTTAGTAGTGATTAATTTTTCAAGTCTGAACAATAATATAAAACTGCGATTTTCTATAGAATGTCAACTGAAGACCTCTTACGAGATACTATCTGTAAATACCATAGTAAATTCAGCACGGTCACCCGACAACCACAATTTATACTGTTGCGCAGTGACTTTTATCAACCAATTGATTCTTTTTTCAAATCAATATGTTAAGGGCGTTTACAAGGCCGATGATACCCACAGCCATGCCACTGGCGACCAGTACGAAGATACTTCTCGCATTGGCCAAACCAAAGCTTGCACGAGAGATCATTCCACCGGCAATACCAAGGGTGACGTTGCCTACTGAGACAAACATCACAGATGAAGAAACCTCAGTGGCTACATTACGGACATCCTCGGCTTCATTCACGGCTTCTTTTGACAGTTCGTACTTTGCCATCGATTCGATGTGTATTCCTTCAATGAAAGATTCTTGAAACTCTTCGGAGATGAATTCACCCGAACTGGGTAGAATGTAGCCGCTTTTATTAGCGAGACTTAGTTCTAGCAAACTGTCGATCAATTCCTGCGCGTTTTCAAGACCCGTCTGGGCTGAATGGTACGACTCAAGATAACGTTGGTATTGAGAACTAGCAAGATTGAACTGGTCAGATACTGCATTAAGTTCTGTAGTGAGGTCTGCTTGCTCTAACGATTGTATGTTGGAAGAGATATGTAACATAATTCCCTTGGTGTAAGTGATGTTGTCAGACATGTCATCGGCTTTTTCTGAATAAAAATTGGCCAGCTGAATTGAATATTGTGAATCGTCATAATCTTCAGCCCAATCCATAAAATCATCGGTATCATTGCTCATTTTGTATAATTCATAATGATGGTTGGCCTGGCCACTATAGTAGATCCAATTTAGCGTTCCATCTTGTTCAAGTGTCAGAAATCTTTCGTGTTCGTCTTCCTGCTCAAGCAGTTGCCAACCCAAATCTTCGTATTCGATGTTCTGGCGTGTGAGGTAGCCCTCAATACCACCTTCTTCCCCGATGAATGTGAATGTGTTCGAGTTACTAATCGCATCATATACATGTCCGATATTATGAGTCATACCGTTCAGTTCAGTTAGATTACCACTTTCAAAAATACGATCATATTCGCTAACCACGTCATCCACATTAGCAAGGAACAAGTCAACACTGTTGTTTTGGCCTATGGTGAATGTGAATGTTGAGTAATTGTAACCACTACCATTAATTTGTACGGTGTCCTGTTGACAAGAGGCGCTTTGCTCGCACATTATAAGCAAACCATCATCCAACATTTGACCACTTTGTTGATATGAAATCAAGTCTTTTGCAAGCAAGGCGGCGTAATATTCGTCTGTGTTTTGAGACATGCTTTGGTTCAAGAAGTCCACCTCTGCTTGGTAGAGGGTTTGTTCAAGGGCAAGGTGTTTGACTTCAGTTAGCAGAATTTCTTCTCGTAAAATCACTTGGTTCTCGATAGATTCGAGGGTTCTTGCTTGTGAAATATACTCGGTAGAACTAGTTTCATAGGTGGACGCTTCACGGTCGACTTCGTTCAGTTCCTGTGCAAGAATTCCAGTAACGGCAGAAAATATCAGAATACCAATGGAAAGAATGGTAACGAGGTTTTCGTTCCTTGCTTTCCGCAATCGGGCAAGTAATCGTCTAAAGAACCCTTTTGGATCCTCGTCCTTCGTCATATTAAGGTCAAATTCATCTTCATTTGATTTGTCATTATCGTCCCCTCCTTCTATCTCTTTAGTCATTAAATTGACCACTGAAACACGCGGACTATAAATGCTTCATTTCTATCAGCACAATAATAATTAAAAATTGTGTTCTTACCGGGATACTATCCGGAAAAATCATGATAAATTAACTTGCCAAATAGACAAAATCTATCAAACGAGATTTCTTTTGTATGAATTATACTTGGATGATTGAAGCAATTGGTATACTTGACGTGTGTCTGAGAACACTTTCAATAAGTGGAGGGATATTTCATTGGAGTTCATATTCTTGACATCGAGTGTTTTAATAAAACTAATTTGCCGAAGTGTTGCAACATTGTTGTACAGCTCATCTGGATTTTCAGGCGTATATTGAGTTCCATGAAACTTTGAGGCATGGTCGGTTTTTGTGGTGTGCAACATTTCAAAACCTAAAGCATGCAATTCTTGATACTGCTCGTAAATTTTTATTCTGTTTGCAAATATCCGATTTTGGCGAGCATTCCATGCGTTTGTATCTGTATCATGATGTCCTGAAAAAATTCCAACTCTTAGACCCAATGCTGTCAAATTGATAAAAAATTGAACATCGATTCTCTTATCTGAACCCTCTGAGTGCAATGCTGCCCAGCGATAAGGGATGGGCTTTGTTGACATATCGTGGGTCCGACCTAAACACAGAGAAACATCCGTATTCAATCCCTCATCAAAGTGACTAACTACTGAAATCAAACCTTCCAGCAATTCAAAGAATTCCGGTTTCAAAAATTCTTCATAATTGCTTTTTTGATTGTTCCACCAATTACGTGATTGATTGGAATCAATTGGATAGTCGTCAAAAAAGTGCAGAGATTCAGTAGAAAAACCGTTGAATTTCTTGGATGAATAATATCTTTCTACAAGCTTCTCATACAATTCAACTTTATTCATACCAACTCCAATCCCCTCTAGGTGAAAAAACTTTCACTACAGGAAGAACTGATTAATAATTCCTAGAAAATGCCCGAGAATAAGCCAATTAGAAGAACCTATAGAATAATGCTCGTACTGGGATACTATCTGCAAATACCATGGCAGACTATTCCGTATTTACCAATACATTGAATTGTCATATTCACGATATTGAAGAAAACATCCAGGGTAGTTGTCGGTAAAACATTTAAATTCCTCTCGGAAATCCTTCACACATGCAGAGATTACTGGCAGTGTTTGTCGTTCTTTTGATGCCCATGAACGGTTGTCTGATGTTTTCGGATGATTTTCCCAATGATATTTTTTACGACACCGAGCAGTTTTGGTTAGAATACGGTATAGACAATTGGGAAATGCCCAATGAATATGTTAAAAACTCCAACAACGAGACCACATCGGCTACCTTATACGAACTTGACATCGACTTTTCTGGCAGCGAATCCTACAACCCCGACATTTGGATAGACCATTTGTGGATAGCGCCTAACGATGGTTCACCAGCACAGGTAGTGGATGCCAATACCTCGCGAAACCTGCTCTACACGCCCCAAGGATATGGTGCGTTTAACCTCAGATACGGTATGGTTTTGAATACGGGAGATGTTTACCGAAGTAATCCTGTAGGTCAAAACAACTCGTTCGATGATTTCGCTCCGTTCATTCGCTCAGCTTGGTTTGAGTTTGAAGAAAGCCGCGTTACAGAATTCGCACAACTCTATGTTGATGGACCTCACGAAGCAAGCCTTGGCCCGCCTGAGGGTATTCGGATCGAGTCGACTGTTTCCAATGTCGTTGACCTTCAATTCGACCCAGTCGATGTGACTTGGTCGATGTACGGACCTGACGGCAACTTGCTCCTTAACCACACAGAAACCGTGGGCTACGGAGACTCCTTTACCTGGGAATGGTGGTTCGATGAGAACTTGCCTTTCGGGGACATGACTATGGTAATAGAGGGCGATGGAAGTTCTACCCTTAGCCATACGACACGTCTGAAAATCTCGTACTCTGGTTTTATGTGTCACAGTGATACATCGAGAATTTGTCCTCGTTAATCATAGACTATTTAGAAAATGAAGTACTCGTACCGTGATACTATCTGCAAATACCATGGTATGATCATCGTCAAATGCACTTCCATCATACCTGTTTGACAATAAGGTGAGATGAATTTATCTTTGCACATCATCACCCTCTATGTAAGGTTTAAGTACTCAAATATATTAAGTATATAATATAAACCCAAAGGTTTATATACTCTCGGATAGTAAGGCTATTATGAACTATGTAAAAAACGAATTAACAGGCCCGAGAGTTTTCGTGGTCGTTGATGATAACAAAAAAGGAAAGATTCACCTCACTGGTGGATA
>VMHT01031105.1_pt1 | contig 10214 bp, 14 predicted proteins | sample 4693611 | NCBI WGS metagenome assembly VMHT01 (sample SAMN12280063, study PRJNA550983) | marine metagenome | isolation source: seawater sampled from same location over 5 years 0.02-0.2 micron viral filtrate | place: USA: collected off the coast of southern California halfway between the port... ...
AATCCAATGCGTCATCTGCTATCTTAGCACCAGTTACAGTATCAGCAGCAGGTGTAACAGTACCAGTTAGTTTAGTAGCATCAAGTGCTGTTGTCGTTCTCATAGAATCTACTATTTTTTGTAGTGCCATAACTTATTCCTTTAGAAATTCTTTATTAATATTTATAATTTTATTTTACTCTGAAAATAAGCCATATCTTAACTTTGGAATTGGTATCTAATGATTACAAGACCAGAACCTCCAGCTGCTCCACCAGGATAAGATCCGCCACCACCGCCACCTAAATTTGTTGAACCAGCAGTTGCATTAGAACCTCCCGGCCACCAACCACCAGCTCCACCTCCACCAGAACCACCCGGTCTACCCGGACTTGATCCTGTTTGGGCATGGCCACCACCCCCACCTGCTCTTGTTACAGATGAGCCAGTTATTGATGAGCCTAATCCATTTCCACCTCCACCACCAGAAGAAGCGTTTACACCATTTTGACCTGCAGCAGAAGCTCCACCTCCACCTCCACCAAACAAAGTTTGACCACCAACACTAGGACTTCCAGCACCACCAGAATATCCTTGACCTGCGGGAGAAGCAGCACCACCAGCACCACTAGCCCATCCTCCGCCACCTCCAGATCCTCCTGATAAACCTGCTGTGCCATGATCTCCACGACCAGCACCACCTCCACCGGTAGAAGTAATTGAACCCCATATTGAGTTGCCGCCCGAGCCAGCATTTGGTGTAGAATTATTTGGTCCGGCACTGCCACCACCACCAATTGTTACACTATAACCCTGTGCAGAAACAGCAACACTAGATGCAGTACGATAACCTCCAGCACCACCTCCACCAGCACCAGAACCTCCTGCTCCTCCACCTCCTCCTGCTATAACAAGATATTCTACTCCGTTTGAAGGAACTGTTTGGACAGTAAAAGTACCACCGCTAGTAAATGTATGAACTTTATAATTACCGTCAGTTGCTATAGAACCACCAGTTGCCGCACCACCTTGAAAGTGAACCCAAGTTTGAGCATTTCTTGATGTTACAGTTGAAGCAGTAGCCCCATTATATGATGCTACATTATCTTCTGCTACTCCATTATGTGTTGATATAGTTCCCATTAGGCTAAAGTCATATAATCAGATGAAGGATTAAAAAATATCACATCAGACAAAACTGCATAACCAACGGTTCTAATAATATCACCACTGCCAGACGGTATGGTAGCTGTAATAGCACCAAGAGTTCCACTCATATAAAGAGGTACTCCCGGTGTCCAACTCCACGAATCATCTCTTACAAAACTACCCGGTAAAGCTACATTCATATTTTGTGTATCGGTCTTTGCTTCTAACGCAATAGCTAATAGATTAATGGAAGTACCAGCTGCATCTGAATCCGCTTCTAACCATTTACTACTAGAACCTAAATAAACTAAATCCATCGCAGTTGAACTGTATCCAGAAGCGTAAGTATTTGTTTGAGGACCATTAGCTGTATGATCTGTATCTGGAGAACCATCAAGAGATAAAGCACCATCTTTTCCAACAGCAAGATGTTCTGCGTCAATGCTTGCTGCAGCGTAATGTTCACTATCAATCGCATTGTCAGCTATATGGGCATTATCTATGCTACCATCGGTGTAATGTTCCGAATCAATTGCATTATCAGCAACCTTAGTTCCATCAACACAATCAGCTGACAAATGAGCTAAGTCTATGCTACCATCAGTGTAATGTTCACTATTAATTGCATTATCAGCAACCTTAGTTCCATCAACACAATCAGCAGCTAAGTGAGCTAAATCAATACTACCATCGGTATAGTGTTCTGAATCAACAGCGTTATCTGCGAGTTTAGTACCATCAATTGCATCAGCAGCTATCTCTGCTGCAACAACCGTTCCATCTGCTATCTTAGCTGCTGTAATAGCATTATCTGCTATCTTAACTGTCGTTACAGTTCCATCTCCCGGAGTTGGAATTAAAAGAGTTTCTCCAAGATACCTTATGAATATAGGAATAGTATTTGCAATTGCAGTACCAGCTGTAGGTAATGTAAGAGTTGTACCACTTATAGAATAAGAAGTTGTAGGTTGTATAACACCAGCAACACTTACTTCAATTGCACCAGGTGTTGCTGGAGCATAATCCATTGTAAATGTCGTAGCAGACCCATCACCAGCCAAATTTGTCTGAACTGGAAAATGTCCTGTCGTTGGTTCATTACCTATATAACTCATAGTTTAACCCTTCGGATATTTTGTTTTGATTGCGAGAATGGCATCTTTGTGAGTAGTAGTACCGTTAATACTATCGTCACTTATTAATTCAAATTGATTTAGTTGATCGTATTCTTTTTTCCTACTTCTACTGTAAGCTAATGCATCATAAGCTACTTGAAGCTCAACTATCTTAGCTTGAATATCAGCTTTTGGAATTACTGCTGTTCCATCATACCAAGTAATTTGATCTAGGTCCTCTCCCTCGACAAGTACCCTAGCCGATGGATTAATTGCTACTATTGCTTCACATATTCCGTGCATATTCCTACTCCAGTTTATTCCTTACTCTAATTTAGTCAGCTACTATATTACTTTTGAAATTCTTTATTAATATTTATAACTCTATTTCTATCCATGATGTTGTATCTTCATCCCATTCATATCTCTTGCCATCGTCAGGATATGGAGTAGGTGCATTCCATAGACAAGTATCTTCATCTAAAATCCAAGATGGATAATTCTTCGGTGGTATAAAAGCATCTCTTGATTCATCATATGTATATCCTTTACCAGCATAATTTTTACGGAGAGCAACTCCTCCATCTGGTTCATTAGAATTAGGAGCATAGTGAACTCCACCTCTAGTATTATAACTAGTTTGTATCCAATCGTTAGGATCACCGCATGCACCGCTGTCGATATAATCTTGCTCGACAACATTAACTGTTTCAACAATTCCATCAATTACTTTTGCAAAATGACTCATTCTTATTCCTTAAGCTTGAAATTGGTAACGGATTATTACTACACCTGAACCACCAGCAAGACCAGTAGCAGGTGAGAAATTAAATTGACCACCTCCGCCACCGCCAGTATTTGCTGTACCAGCGACTCCGTCGCCATGAGCTTCATTATATTGACCATAACCACCAACACCACCGCCTCCGGCACCACCATAGCCTAGAGTATGTCCGACTTGATCCACAGATCCTCCACCTCCACCACCACGAGTAACAGAAGAACCAGTTATAGATGATGCACGACCATCACCGCCATCTCCTGCATTCCTTCCTGCTGCAGGGTAAGTACCAACTCCAGCCGTTCCAACTTCACTAGCACCACCGCCACCGCCAGCCACCGACTGACTACCAGCTCCACCAGCATAACCTTCAACTGGAGAATAACTTCCTGCATTTCCAGAACCACCTGGGCTATTATTCCATTGTCCTCCACCACCACTTCCACCAGCTGCGCCACCAGTTGGAGTATTACCACAACCTCCTCCACCTCCACCTGTAGCATTGATTGACGAAAAAATTGAATTATTCCCAGTTGGCCCAAAACCAGGATATTGAGTACCAGCTGCGCCACCGGCACCAACTGTTATAGAATAAGAAGTTTGTGAAACGCTAAAACCTGTAGCAGTTCTATATCCACCAGCACCACCTCCGCCACCTGTACCTCCACCTGTACCTCCACCACCAGCGATAACAAGATATTCAACCTCACCGTGTCCTACAGTTGTGACTTGAAAAGTAGCTCCCGAATTAAATGTATGAACTTTATAATTTCCGTCAGTGGTTATTGTCCCACCAGTTGCGACCATGCCAGTCCAATGAACCCAAGTGCCACCGTTATGACTTGCATAAGTTGAAGCGGTAGCTCCATTGTGTGTTGCTATACTGTTTTCATCTACTCCGTTAAGTGTTGCTATATCTGGCATATTTTTTTCCTATGCTAGTGTCGAATAATCAGATGAAGGATTAAAAAATATCATATCAGCATGAACTGCATATCCAACCGTTCTTACCACATCTCCACTCCCCGTAGGCTTAGTAGCTGTAATCGCACCAGCAGTAGTATCAACATAAAGAGGTACTCCTGGTGTCCAACTCCACGAATCATCTCTTACAAAACTACCGGACAAAGCAACATTCATAGCTTGTGTGTCGGTCTTTGCTTCCAATGCAATTCCTAACATATTAATAGAAGTTCCAGTGGCATCCGCATCAGTCTCTAGCCATTTACTGCTACTACCAAGATACACTAAATCCATTATGGTTGAACTATATCCAGAAGCTAAAGTATTTGTTTGAGGACCATTAGCCGTATGGTCTGTATCTGGAGAAGCATCAAGAGATAAAGCACCACCTAAACCAACAGCAAGATGCGCTGCGTCGATACTACCATCAACATAAGAATCACTATCAATACTATTTGCCGACATATGCGCTGCGTCGATACTTCCATCCGTATAATGTTCACTATCAATTGCATTATCAGCAATCTTAGTTCCATCAACTGAATCGGCAGCTAAGTGAGCTAAATCAATACTACCATCAACGTAGGCATCACTATCAACACTATTTGCCGACAAATGAGCAGCGTCGATACTACCATCAACATATTGATCCGAGTCAATACTATTTACCGACATATGAGCTAAGTCAATACTTCCATCAACGTACTGATCCGAGTCAATACTATTTACTGACATATGAGCTAAGTCAACTGCTCCCGCAACAATTTCTGCTGAATCCACACTATCATCAGCCATCTTAGCATTAGTAACAGCATTATTATCAACTGCCGGATAAAGAGTTTGTTCACCAGCATGACGAACAATTACTATGTCACCAACTGTTACAAGACCAGCACCAAAAGCTAAAGTTGTTCCAGTAACACTATATGCAGATGTTGGTTGAACTACTCCACCCACACTTATGTCAAGTGAATTTGGTTCAGCAACAGTTTGTGATAATGTAAAATTACCACTAGATGCCTGACCAGAAGATGTTGTAAATTCATCAATAAGATCAATACCAACTCTTAATTTAGTTTCTGGATTATGTCCTAAGTATCCTGCCATTAAGTGATCTCCATTACGCTCAATGCTATATCGACTGAATTTGCTGTATCGCTCTGAACTTTTAATACATCAGTAGTTTGTAACACTACTTTTCCTGCTAATGCATCCAAAGAACTTCCAGAAGGTATTGGTAAATTATGACCAATATTTACATTAACATTTGTTTCGACATCAGCTGTATCACTTTCCACTTTAACATCAACTGTTACAGCATTGGTTACTTTATTTGCAATTGTTAATCCAATAATAACAGCTGTTGTAGCAGCCGGAACAGTATATACTGTCATATCAGTATTAGCTGCGACTGCACCACCTGCTTTTGTTTTTATTTTAAATGCGTTTGCCATAATCTCTCCCTTATCCTCCGAGTGCTATTGCCAAAGCAGCAGCTTCTGTTTGTGCAACTGTAGTAACTTCTGCCGTTGTTGGATTTGATACTGATGTTAATTCTTGTCCCAAGTAAATTATATATAAAGAAGTGCTTGCTGCAGGTGCGGATGTAAAAGTAATAGTTGTTCCTACTACAGTATATGCTACACCGGGTTCCTGTATAACATTTCCATAAACAACCAATAAACTATTTTGTGATGCATTAAGGTCCATAGCAAAAGCAGTCAACGATCCATTACCAGTAGTAATAGTCTGCTTTATATGTTGCCCTAATTCAAGTCCTCTTCCTATATATGCCATTCAAGTTTCCTTTTATTTATTTATAGTATTTATACAATAAAAAGTATTACTTTTTACTTTTTCATTAACTTCTCGCATCTACCCACTCTTTAATAGTAGCATTAACTTCATCATCAGTCATTTCTTCTTCAACATCTATAGTATCACCATCAATAACTTTTATTTCTATCTTCATCATCGGATAATTAGCATGAATAGCCAGTTGCCTTGCTTGTAACCCTTCAAGAGTATACTTTGTCAATGAATCGGGAATACTACCTTCTAGTCCTACTCCAATCATCTTTCCACTACCATCTGGATTTACCCAAAATCCCCCATCAGCTACGAAATTCGGTACTCTCCCATCTTCAAGTGTGTATTCAATAATTGTCACCCTATTCTCCTTTTACGATACATGGAGATGTAGTAATACCAAGATCGAGCAACGCTTGTAATCTCTGGTTACCTACTTCTACTACATAACCCTTATTAGTTTTTTGCACCTCAAGAGGTTTTTTTAATCCATCAGTTTTAATTGACTCACGCACTTTTTTAAATTCCTCTACAAATTCAGGATGTTCATTCCACCAACTAGGGGGTCGTGAAACTCCAAATATTAAATCAGCCGTTGGTATATTACGAGTCATCTAAAAGATGCTCCAGTTGCCCAACAAACAACCGAGTACCTAATACCCTTAGTTACTGGAGTGACCCTGTGATAATCTCTTGAATCAAAAACAACAATTGTTCCTTGTGATTCAAGATCAATTTTTATCTGTTCCCCAGTTGCATCTCCCTTTTCTTCCCACGGCCTACCACCATTATAAAACTCTAATTTACCCCCTTCAAAATTATCGGGGTTAGATAAAACTAAAGATAACGATAGTTTTCTTGTTTTATTTAGTTCATCTTGATGGTATGAGTCTATATGCCAATCATAATGTCCACCATCTTTATATTCTGCAAATTGTATTGATTGAAAATATGTTAAATCATAGTGAAACATCTGCTTATTTGCTTCTTTCAAGAAATGCCAAGCAATTTCATTTGCTTTATTATTTCGATCTGTAGGAACAAAATAGATTGAAGTTTTTCTAATATTTGGATCATCTCTTGAAGAACTATGATCTGGATTAATGATTGTTGCTATCTCCAAATTTCTGCTCATACAATCTTTTATTATTTCTTCGCACACATCTTGTTTAACTACTCTTGGAAACAAATAAAACATTCACAATCCTCCTCATAAATTATTTACTCACCAAACTTCGTATCTTCAATATCATCATCTACATTTTTTTTATTTTTCTTATAAGCATATTGATGATTCACAATTGCATCAACTCCAATTCTAGTCAATGAGTGTTTATATTCATCTTTAAAAGTTTCAACCATTTTATCCAAAAATCTGTGCATAGATTGAACACTTGGTAGTTTATCTTCTTTAATCTCAAGAGCAACCGATTCCAGATAATCTCTTGTAAGCTTTTCACCTACCATAGGATGCACACCAAATTGTTCCCAATACTCAACCGTACTGATTGCGATACGACCATTTGCCATAATATTTTGTATGCCTTGTCTAAAGCCCATTCGGAGAGCATTCTCTATTTCTTTTTTTTCATAATCCTCTTCGTCCCAATCTACTGGAATATTATGGGACGTTCTAATTTGCTCATAGATGTCTTGATACATCCCAATCTCTTTCATGGCGTTTTCGGCAGAAACCTTTACTTCTTCGTTTTGAACCCTTGCTTCTTCTGCTTCGACCGCATTTAATTCATCACCTGATTTCTCCCACCTCTCAATTTTTACTCTATTTTTCTTCGTTTTAAAATGTGCTTCAATTAGGGCGTTGCGTTTAGAATCTATTTGTGACAAGCATTGTTTCATTTGTCGATAAGGCGAATCAGCCAACATTGTCATTGTCATCAGCGTTGATGTTGTTTGACTATTCTTTCTACCCACCGATCTTTTAGCTCGATGTAACTCTGGCAAACGGTCACATATCTTTTGTAATCCTTCGTCAGAGATTGAACCCCCCTCCAACAAATCGCCCAGTAAATGTTTGGATAAGGTTAATTTATTATCCAATGGATATACCTGAACAAGCAGCAGGATTAAAACAGGCAACGGTCATATTTCCAAAATCATTAGCATCTCCAAGTGAGGCTATTACTAGGTATGCTATTTTATTCGCGGTCGGTATATTACCCCCATTAATTCCTCGTATATTATTTGAAGTTCCCATACAATATTTTTGATTAGCATCCATATTACCGAAATCGCTAGCATTCCCAGTAGTTGCGATTGTTACATAGTCTATTGCATTAGTTGTAGAACCTCCGGGATTACCTCCCATAAGGACACCTCTTGTCTCATTTTCACAACTACCTCCCTGACCTCTAGGTTCATTCAAGTTTCCAAAAACTGCCGAATTTCCGGGAGTTGCGATTGTTATATAGTCTATTGCTTGGGCATAACCTCCAGAAGGTGCATATCCACCCATCGTGATCCCTCTAGTTAGGTTAGATACACCACCAGCAGCAGCTTTAGCTATATTCATATCTCCAAAGTCACTAGCATTTCCAAGTGATGCCATTGTTACATAATCAATCTCATTGAGAACATCACCTCCACCACCAATTATCCCTCTAGTTCCACTAGACAGACCGTATCTTCCCTTGTTGGTGACCTGCATATTGCCGAAATCGTTAGCATCGCCAATCGTCGCGATTGTTATATAATCAATTGCATTCGTGAACGGATAACCACCACCAAAGATACCTCTAGTGCTATCAGCTCCAGCACATCCTGCGGGGTGTGCCACAGCGGAACTTAAATTTCCGAAATCGGTAGCATCGCCAGTAGTTGAAATCGTTACATAGTCCATTGTGTTTGTGGGGCCTTCACCTCCCGCAAACACACCTCTCAAGCCTAAAAATGGTGTACCAGCAGCAGCAGCCCCTCCTACACCGAATCCTATGTACTGTCCATAAAAGTTAGACATTATGCATCATTCTCTGCATCAGTTGTAAAAAATAATTTAATACCAAGTAATCTAGCATCTCCAGTAAATCCATCCGAACCAGATGCGGCATCTCTATAAACTTGAAAAAAACATAAATCAGCATCGGCAGGTGACCCACCAATAGTTATTGCTGCACTTTCTGGTCCGACTTGAACATCTTCAATCGTACCGATTCCAGCATCAGTAGATGTTTGAGCTGTTCCATAAGCTACATCTGCTGTATCATTATCACTAACAGCAACACCCTGTAATGCCCAAATACAATTACTTGTATTAGTATTACCGGGACTCCAAAAAGGTTTAAATGTTACCGTTCCTAAATTCCATGATTTTGGAAAAGCTACTGAAAATTGAGCATGTTCTCTAGTCCCAGGATCAAAATCTAAAACCTTCAAATCTGGTCTGGTTGCAGTAGTTTCAACTGTTTCTAACTCAGCCCCATTTGTATCAGACCCAAACATTGCTAGAGCAGGAACCCATATCGTATGCTTACCAGCAGTTGCCGAATGGGAAGCTTGGAAAGTAGGAGCGACTCCTGCACCACCTGACGTTAACACATGACCAGATGTACCTACTGCTACAGCAGCAGGATCACCAGAAGCATCCCAAGTAATTAATTCACCATCTGTACCTGCTTTTAAATGTGTAGCAAAATTAACTGCATCAGCAGCTATATGAGCTTCATCAATACTTCCATCAGCATAATGTTCCGAATCTATAGCATCATCCGCTATGTGAGCGTTGTCAATACTACCATCAGTATAATGTTCCGAGTCAATAGCATTATCTGCAATCTTTGTCCCATCAACAGAATCAGCAGCTAAATGCGCTAAGTCAATGCTACCATCAACATATTGATCCGAGTCAATACTATTTACAGACATATGAGCTAAATCAATACTACCATCGGTATAGTGTTCTGAATCAACAGCGTTATCTGCAACCTTAGTTCCATCAACACAATCAGCCGACAAATGAGCTAAGTCGATACTACCATCAACGTAAGAATCACTATCAACACTATTTGCAGCTAAATGAGCAGCGTCAATGCTACCATCAGTATAATGTTCCGAGTCAATTGCGTTATCTTGAATATGTGAACCATCAACAGAGTCCGCACCTGGTATATAAGTTGTAGGTTTATAACCTATATGTACAACTCTAACAACATCATTTAATGTTACACCACTAGTAAATGTTAGAGTTCGACCTCCAGTACCACTTACACCATATGCTGTCCCGGCTTGAACAACACCATTAATAGAAATTATTATATCACTTTTTCTACCAACATCTGCTGTCAAAGTAAAAACAGTTTGACTTGCCGTTGCAGTAAAAGTATCTTCTGTTGTTACCTGTCCAACTAGTGCTGGTTCTTGTCCTATATATGCCATTAACTATTCCTTATGGGTTAACATCT
>VMHT01024177.1_pt1 | contig 10213 bp, 24 predicted proteins | sample 4693611 | NCBI WGS metagenome assembly VMHT01 (sample SAMN12280063, study PRJNA550983) | marine metagenome | isolation source: seawater sampled from same location over 5 years 0.02-0.2 micron viral filtrate | place: USA: collected off the coast of southern California halfway between the port... ...
CTCAGAGTGAGTAAAAATATCGTAACCAGTGTAGAGGATTTCTTTACCCTCTACTGGAGTTTCGGTATCAGCGAAACCCTTAGTGCCTAGAGCATCGATCTCTAGACGAAGCATATTAGCTAATTGGGTAGTAGTATAAAATGATTTACTCATAACAATCTCCTAAACAAAGTTAGATGAAAAACCAATAATAGAAACAACATTCAAAAACACTAGATTCCACATACTTGCTTTGATAGCTTGAACTGTGAGTAGTGTAAGACCAACAATCGCAAAAGGTATATGCATAGTGTAGGCAAATAATATCATAAACACTGTTCCAACATAACCTAAAAATGTAGCCATAATTTAAACACTCATCTCAGCAAATAATTCTTCGGCAGTCTCAAGAGCAATCTCATGTTTTTCTTCATCACTCAGAGTCTTATATTTCTCAAGGTTTTCTAAAGCATCTTCATAAAGCTTTTCAAGCAGGTCTTCATTAGCGTGGTAACTCATAATTCTCTCTCAACTAAAAATACATTATAACAAATCCAGTAGGAATGTCAACCCTTTTTTTGTAATATTTTCACATTTTTTGAAAATAATTGGTGTCCCATAGGAGGTTCGAACTCCTGTTCCCGCCGTGAAAGGGCGGTGTCCTAGGCCACTAGACGAATGGGACAATTGGTCGGAGTAGCTGGATTCGAACCAACGACCTCCTGCTCCCAAAGCAGGCGCACTACCAAGCTGTGCTATACTCCGTGATTTGGTGGGTCGTACTGGATTCGAACCAGTGACCAATTGGTTAAAAGCCAACTGCTCTACCGACTGAGCTAACGACCCTAACATTCCTACTCCTTTTCTATCTTGTTGCCGTAGTAGTCAGTCTTACCTGCTTCATGCAACTTTCGCTTTTCTGAACGCTCTTTTTCCATACCAAGCAGTAACTTAAAACTACAAACAAGAACTATTGCGGTGCCTGTAAGCACCAAAACATTTGCAATAAAATCAATCATCTTAACTCTCCATCAGTCCATTTCTTAGCGATAACTTCAACATAAGACAAAGACTTTTGTGGGTAAAATTCGTCTCGGGCAAACTTGCCGTTACGAAACATTCTACATCCATAATGGAGTGTGCCATCTGCGGCTAACTTCTCAAATATGGATGCACATAACGGAAGATCACTCTTTGAATGGAGTGTCTTCACAATTTTTGAAATCGGCATCTCGTACCGTGATCTCATCATTACAGATTTCTCAAGGCTAGACGAACTTCATTCCAGCCGACTTTGGTGTCACCGTCTTCATATATTCTGACGAGTAACTTAACAAACTCTTCGGCATCATTGATGATCTGCGGATTCATTCCCACTAGCAGATCGTATGCCATTTGGACTTCATGAACACTTAAATATTTCATTTTACGCTCCTAACTCAACATAACCATAGTTTTCACGACCACCTTCTGCAAGCATCGTGTAGCTTTCCTCAACTGGTTTTGCCCAGTGAGAAGGCTGACGAGTCGCAACCCAGTTGCCACTCACGAACTTGAGAACCCAAGGATCTTGCCACTCTTCCCAAGCGGTCTCGCTATCACCGATAAACTCCCAATCGATGATGTATTCCTCATAACCCTCATCATAAGACTCAATCATCTTAGTGAGTGTTGGAATACCCTCAGAAAGGATCTTGTCCATCTGAGGTTTAGTGATGTTCTCTACCACATAGGTAGATCCACCTTTGAACTTCCAGTACTGAGGACACTCGCCTTTACCATCCCAAGCGTGGGCACCGTAGTTTTCTTTACATTGCGTATGAATCACTAATTTCATAAAATCACCTCAGAAGTCAATTTATACGAGTATTATAACACAGTGGAGAAGAAAGTCAAGCATTTTCTTGCAAAAACCATGAAGGAATTTCACGATTAGTCCATTTGGCAAAGTACTTCTTTTCTTGTACATAATATGTACGATATGCCTCAATAGGATCTGGCTTCTTACAGTCTTCTGGCATGGCTTGAGGAAAAGCAGTAAGTTCTCCATCAGGAATATTATCTGGTGCCTTAGCAAGAACGTCAATCAGTTTTGATTCTGTCATATGCGTTCTACCATATCGGTGAGTGTATTCTTTACACAACTCGGCGAAAAGAGTGTAGTGCCAATCATAGTTCGCTTTAGATTGTCTAGTCCAAATAGTTGAAGGATGATTGAAGTGACAGGCTTTGTAGAGAGTATTCTCTCGACTATCACTTAATTTGAAGTATTGAATCATAGAGCCAGACTTCGATGGTCTGCGTTCCATAACTCCGTCAAGCATACGATGAGTAGTGGATAACATTTGAGCAGACTCAACAATCATCTTTACGGTATGTTTGTCGCAATGATATCTAGCAGATATCTTAGGCGATTTATCAAGTACAAATATATTCATAGTTACATACAATGGTCATCAAATACCGCACTATATTTGCGGTGTTCACTTTTATCGTGCTTTTGCACCTTCCACTTACACTCCGACTTGCGACTCTGCTTCTTCTTCCCAGAGTTTTCCGATGATTTCCCAGTCGTAAGTAACTTCTTTAGTTTTTCGATTTCTATCATAAGCCATCTCAATTCCAGTAAATTCTTCAAGATATTTTACAGCGTCTTTCACATTCTCAAACTTTTCAATACCTCGACTATTGTTTAGATTTGGTTTTGCTACCCACATTATTCTGCATCCTCAGTGATTACCATTGAATCGAGGTTACGCTTTGCGATAACATCGATCATATCATACAGAGTATCGGAGTAACTTTTACCTGTATCCTCGTCATACAAAATCACTTCTCCAAGAAAGTCTTCAAGACTATTGTTAGCCATTACCATCTGTCGGACTTCCTCAAAGATACCTATTTCGTGGTCTGTTAGACCATCAAAATTCACCTTCTCTACGCTCATTCTTCCTCTTCCTCTTCCATTTGATTATAAATTTCTTCTTGAATTAAAGTATATTCAACTAACTGAAACAATAAATCTTCGATAATATTTCCACCTTCTGAGATCATACTTTCTTCTTTTACAGAATTGAGTTTAGTTATCAACTCTTCAACCGTAAGACTTTTCATTTCCGATATCAAAGATTCGATCTCATCGTCAGATATCTCATCTCTAGCGTTTTCTATAGCCTCTTCCATATTCTTTGGATCTACAGTCACATCTTTACTTAAAGGCACATCTACCATTTACTTTTCTCCCCATTTACTTTCCAAAAGATCATAAAGACCTTTCACTATTATGTCACTAAACTTTGGCTCGAAGTATAAAACTTCTAGAGACTTTGCATTATAAAATTCTCTCCAAGTAGTCTTCAAAGCAGTCTTAGCACTTTTTCTTTCCAAAGTATAGGTCATATAATCATATATGGTTGAGTCGTTGAACTTGAATCGAACAACATAAGCACATTGTCCACTGTTCACATCAAACCCACCAACATACATCCAAGGATTCTCTTTGCGATGAGATTCCACTTTTGCTTGATCAGTTGTCGATCCCCAAGTGGCTTTACCAGCAAGTTTACCTTGTGTCTTTACGCCTTGCTGTTGCTCACACTTGATCTCAATGGGTCGATTGTCTTCAGGATTAATCGCATCGTACCCATGCATATGATTGTCATCAATCAATCTAAATTGGTTGATCAACATAGACTCTCGCATCACACCATCAGACCGGGTACAGATAAATTCCACATATGGATTCGCAACTTTAGAGGCACCGAAAGTGTATGCAGTCGTCTCTTGGATTACCTTAACCTTGGCTTCACTATTCATCGTTTACACCCCAAAAGTGTTTGTCAATATTATCTAGCAAATCAACATAGGTAGGTCCTTCAAACTGAGCAACTTCTTGCGAATAGGCAAGTGCAGATTCGTAAGTTCTAAATGGCTCGAATATACCTGCAAGAACTTTGTGAGTATTTACTTGACGAACTATATAACTCATAATTTCACCTTCTTAAATTTTCTACGAGATTTTGAGAACTGCTTCAGTGGGTTTTTGAACTCGATCACCTCTTCAGTTCCGTCTTTGATATACGCTACTGCCCAACCTTTATCATTGAGGGCATAAGTATGATTGGGATATTGCCAATCTGTCAATTCTTTCCACCAAGTTATCATGATAGTTCCAATTTAACAAAGGCGTGTTTTGCGTTAGGCACCGCTGTCAATCCGACTTCATCAAAACCGTAAAGAACAATACCCTCAACAGGATCAGTACCATCTTCGTACTCAACCAGATCATATCCGCCTGGGATATAACCTGTGTAAGTGTTGATATCATCAATGTGTTTGATGTCAACTGAAACGTCATAATTTAGTATAGACATAAAAACTCTCTTATCAATTCAATATACAACTATTATATCAGGTCCAATATAAAAGTCAACCTTTTTATTCTATAAAACTTTGTTAGCCGATTCGACAACAACCTCATCGATAAGGTCAAAGTCTGGATCATGATGATCAAATGAGGGGATAGTACAAGTTGACTCAACAACCTCATATCTAGTAGGAAGAACATCTCTGCGAACATAACTAACTATGTTACCGTTATCGCTCACTATCCTGTATATATTCATAATCTATTTCTCTCTCAATTCATTAAGTACTAATTATAACAGGTACCGAACTAAAGTCGACCCCTAAAACCCAAATTTTTCTCTAAATTTTTGTCTGGCTTCGACAAACTTAGGCAGATGGTCCATTGTCTTTTCAACAAAGACTTGTGGCTCGTTATCATCCACAGCAATTACAGTTACAATTTGTTTGATTGGAACACCAGTTCGTTCAAGAAACATGGCCGCATAAGCCGCTTCTTGAATGAAATATCCTTCGACATACTCTCGTCTTTTTGGTCTACGAGAAGTCTTGTAATCAACGATTGAGAGTACACCATCCCACTCTGCGATACAGTCCACACGACCAGCAACCTCTAATCGCTCACTGTAGAGCGGTGCCTCTTGAATCCATATGTTATTCATATGCTTATCAAGCAAGGGCTTAATCGTGTTAAAAGTGAACAGGTTAGCAGGCATAGCACCCTTACTCCAGTTCTCTTCGTTGTTGACATAATCTTCTGCAAGTTGGTGAACGGCAGTACCACGAGTAGAGGCCTGGGCCATGACTCGATTTGCTTCTTCTTCACCAACTCGTTTACGCCAAGCATCAAGACCAGATTTGTCCTGAGTGGCTCCTAAAACTGTGGTGATGGAAGGGAGTTTCTTGCCATCGGGCGTTGTGTATAAACGCCCGACTTTCTTGACAATGTTGGCTTGCAACTCTTGGAGTGCATAGCCATGTTCTACATGATTAAACATTAAGCTACCTTTAACATAGTAAGAGGAACAGTGTAGTTCGCTGAAGGGCGACCCTTGTAGTTAGGAATCGTAACAACTGCTTTAGTGCGATTCACTTTAACAACAACACCGTTTAACACATCGTTATCGAGATTGATTTTAACTTTAGAACCTTCGCTGAGACTAGCTTTTACACTACTGGCTGTAGCTTTACGAAGTGACTTTTGCTTAAACTTAATAGCATCGATAACAGCATTCAAATCGTCAGTATTGTCGAGAAGCATGATGTTTGCGATGATTTCACTAGATAAATTACTCATAATATAGTCTCTCAGTTAATTAAGTATTAATTATAACAGGATTGACAGTAATGTCAACCCCTATTTTCGTTTACTTTTGAAGCCAAGAGTTTCCATGGCTTGTAAAGGAGTTGACTCTTCAGAGATTTTCAGGAACTCTTCAACTGTTGTATTTTTAACCAAAAAGTTAACCCAAGATTTCCAGGGTTTAGAACCGTACTTGAATCGAGCAATGAAAGCGGGCTTCATCTTACCTACCCAAGACGGGTGACAGTTAGGATTGAACTCATCCATTGTCTGAGAACCTTCATGAGGTCCGTTGTACATAAGGAATGAACCATCCCATGTGAAACTTTCTTTATTAAATGTAGTCATAATCATCTCTCTTTATCAATTCAATACAAGTATTATATCAAATTGGAGAGAAAAGTCAAAGACTATTTTGTTATAAGCTTATAACCAGGAGTTATATCAGGCGATGGCTGTTATGGTGAGCATAGGTCTAGAGAATTGATCGGCTGATGATCCATCCCAGTAGTTTGCTTCATGAAGTTGTAGATTATGATTACTCGAATATCTTCTAGCCTGCATCTTCAATGTTTTTGCTGAAGTCCAAGATACTAGTATACCATCATTAGGAACATTGAAACCAGTTATTCCAACAACCCATCTAAAGATTATTTTATCGCCAAACTGCTGAGATTGATCGCCCACAGTAAATCTAGCATTCTCAACTTCAGCAGAATCTATGTAGAATCTAAAATGACCTACAGGGTCTGGGTCATCGCCCGTACCCAAACCATCAAGCAGATATGAAAACTCGTACACAACTCTAGTTGTGCCTGTGGGTGGAGTGTATGCTAGATTACTACCAGTTACATCAACATAACTATCATTGCTGTTTATATTTTGTACACCTGTAACATTAGGAAAAGTGTAGGTTCCACTTTGAACTGTGACATTAGCACCATTACATAATCCAGACAAAACTTCTATCACTTCGCCTGGTCTGTAAGCGGCAGTTTTTACACCACTTGTGTATATTTTGGGAGTAGCATTACTATTGTCAATTCGATCAAGCCTTTGTTCCAAACCTTCCATATGAGTAAGATTTCCATCCATCTCAAGATAGGTTAACGCTGATCCTTTTGTGCTTCTTTTGGTAATTGTCATTGTTCTTTCCTGTTAATTGTCAAAGTATACTCCAGCATATGATCCTGCTCTGTCTGCATATGCACGAACAAACCCCTTTTGAGTTCCATCACCCTGTGGTTTGCCTGGTTCACTAATCAACACATAGTTAAATACATCGTCTGATAAATCCATAGCAAATCCATAGCTTGCGTTTGCTACTGTATCAACACCATTAAAAATTTGTCGTTGTGTCCACGTTGACGAACCGTCATATTCGTAATGAAATGCACGACCTGCATTTGCTACACCAGCATCATTATCAAATCCCGAGTTACCAACGATAAGATTATCTCCACTAATACGAACAATCGAGCCGTATGAATTATCGTCTGCTGTCGGATCTATAATGTTATCTATATTATTTATAATAGACCATGAACCAGAACTACTTCTTTCAAAGATATAAATTGTATGTCTTGGCGTATCACGACTCGTCAAAGCAATTCTTGGAGTGTCTCCATCGACATTTGTTATATCTAATGCATAACCAAATTGTTGATCTGCAACATCTGCTGTAGGTGCTAAGATAACATCTTGTTCATATATTTCAGTTGAATCATTTCTTTTGTAAACAATCACTCTACCGACACCATTCAGTGAATCCGTTGAGTATGTTTGAAAAGAAGCGACTAACCACTTACCCTTTAAACAAACTGTTTCACCGAACTGAGCAGTATCAGAAGTGGTATTGAATAATGATGTGGGTGGGCGAATAGTTTGATGTAAAGTCCATGAAGAGCCTTTCTTGTATACTCTTACTGCCCCTCTTGGTATTGTTGCTGAATCATCATCTACCAACTTATGACCAACTGCAAGATAATCACCGCTTATTGAGACCGACTCATTACCTGCACCAAAGTTCTCGCCTGAAGTAGGTGGAATAATTTTTTGAGTGAACGACCAAGTAGTATCTGTACGATTCCATATCTCAACTGTACCAGTGCCACCATCTTGAACATCTGTGATATCATTAGGTGCTGTGATAGCTAGAGTATCTCCATCTAAATCGACACATCGACCAAAATGATCTCCTGCATATTCAGTATCATTATCAGCACTACTTACAATTTTTTGTTGCTGTGTGTATGATGCTCCTGCATCTTCTGTAATGAAAACATATACAGCACCCGCATTTGTGCCGTTTGCATCTTCAGTTGGAGCACCTGAAGCAAAGGTGTTTCCGCTAACTGAAATTGATCTACCAAATTGATCAGCAACTGCATTATCAGAAGATTCAATCAATTGTTGAAATTCGTAAGTAACTTGTCCAGTAGTATCTTTAGGATTATCTGCTATATAGTCGAAAGCTGAATATTCAAATAACTCTCTTTCTTCGTCTGTGAGAGGATCTGTGAAAACATAACACTGATCAATGAGTGCTTGTTTTGCAGTAGGATCAGTTTCTGCCGCTATTTGAGGAAGCAGTGTCGCATAATCGGGATTAGCCATTTTAGCCCGCTATCACTTTCACATTAGTAGATGGACCTGCGGCATTTGGTAGCCAAGATTGATGACCAGAAGTGAGGTCTCCTACTCTATGGACACCTGAGCCAACGATGATAACTTTTAGAGAACCGCCTACAGCCCTATCTCCACAAGCAGTAGAATCGACTAGCATTCTTACAGCAGTAGAACCATTAACTACAACTTTAGGCTGTGTAGAAATATATGGTGCTCTATGAAATGGATTCGGTGACGGACTTGCGTGTCCGATATGAAAATCTCCTGTTCTAACTATAGGTCCTAATGGCATTGTTATAATCCTTGTTTATCTCTTTCTATTATATATGATTTTACGAGATTACTTCTTACAATATCATTGGCCAGAAACTCAACAAAGTCGAACTCTCGCATATTGCGAATAACTTCCATGAATGTGCTTAGTCCAGAAAGTTCTTTCTTTCTTTCACTTGTTAGATCGTCTTGCTTTACATCGCCTGCAAATATGATTCTACAGTCGTGTCCAACACGAGTCATGATGGTGTGTAACTCTTGATCACTCATATTCTGAACTTCATCAACTACGATAATGCAGTCATCGAATGTAGAACCACGAAGAAAGGAAGTAGATATGAACTCTACATTGTTCCGTTGCTTGAGAATTTCATATGCATCACCTCTACCAAAAAGCTTGTTGCATATATCATAATATGGACCTTCATATACCTTCATCTTGTCTTTCTGATTACCAGGTAGAAATCCAATATCTCTAGTTGGAACTATTGATCGAACAATGAAAACTTTTTTATGTGGAGTACTTGTTTTCAATGTTTCTTTGAGTGCGAAGTATAGTGCCAGAAAGGTTTTACCTGTTCCTGCTATACCATGTAACATTAAGTTTTGACCCTCATCCCAAGACTCAAAGGCTGAAGCCTGATTATCAGTCATTGGAGCAATATCGTTCTTAACTGAAAATCCTGATGAAAGTTGATTGTCTGTGTCTAATATCCCTTGTTGTCTTAATACTCGTCTTTGCCTTTTAGTTAGTCTTTCTTGTTGTTGTGCAGGCATTAATTAATCCTTATCTTGTTCTTATGTCAGACCCCGGATTTTTCTTCTTCATATCTTTCAATAAAGAGTTAAAGTTATCGTCAGTTTTCTTCACACCTGGAATACTCATACGCTCTGGTGCCGCAAAGGCAGCCGCATGAATAATCTTCTTCATATGGGGATTGTCTATTTCGAATTGTTCCATATCGGCAATGGACATGAATTTATCACTCACTTCACCAGTCTTCTCATTTTTGTATTGATATATAGGCATACTATTCTCCGATTGATAAAAAGAAGGACAATCTTTAGATTGCCCCAAACGTCACATCTAACCATAATGATATTTATATCAAATGATGCCCTCAAACGAGCATTTCATAGATTTCTTTCCAACTTTTAACTGAAGGGATTGCACCGCTATCATAGTTTTTGTTGTGTTCATGTTCCATTAGAACAGAAGTAAGACCAAGTCTCTCACCTAACTCAGCGTTAACATACTTATCTTCAACCCACATACAACCACTATCGATGTAAGGAAGAAGTGCCTCATCTTTGTCAGCACCAGTATCTAAACACTTAACTTTCTCAAAAGCAGTAGAACCAAATAAGTTCTCTAGATTCTTTTCTCTCAGTCTGTTTGCATAAGGATCAAGAGTCATACTAGTAATACAATGAAAGACATAACCAAGTTCTTCGTGAATCCTACGGACATACTTTACAGCATCTCGTAAGGGTGGTAGGCAACACATCGTAGCACTTTCGTTGAAATGGCGAATTAACTTTTTCATCTCTGGCTTTTCCATCTCGTAACATTTAGCCATCGAGTATTCTTCGTCATTCTTTACTTTGTAGCCTTTCTCTTTCATCCAGACTTTGAAGCTATGTTCCCAATCGAGCAGAACACCA
>VMHT01200899.1_pt1 | contig 10213 bp, 15 predicted proteins | sample 4693611 | NCBI WGS metagenome assembly VMHT01 (sample SAMN12280063, study PRJNA550983) | marine metagenome | isolation source: seawater sampled from same location over 5 years 0.02-0.2 micron viral filtrate | place: USA: collected off the coast of southern California halfway between the port... ...
TGTAAATGTGGTATAATAGGTGTATTATGAAAGAATCAGTTAAAGTCCTACAAGAGTGTGCCGAACTTCAAGTGAAGAAAGGCAATGACTATCAAAACCCGCATTCGCGGATCAAGCAAGTTGATTATTACCCACAAGGTGTAGCAACGTTGCTTGACATTGTACATGCTAAGATGCTTCGTATGCGATCAGTTATCGAAGCTATGCAATCAGATCCAAACTATAATCCTAATTTTGAATCACTCGAAGATTCAGCAAAAGATATGATCAACTATTGTTCATTTATCGTTGAGTATTCTCGTGGTAAGATGCAAGGCCAAGATCCTAATAATGATTTTCTAAATCGACCTAAAACTAAAGTTGTCTATACAGAGCCAGGTCTAGATGAAGTATATCCAGCAAGAGAAGATGTACCTGCTGAATTATGGGGTAAAAACATTAAGGAAGCTCTAGCAGATGATGAATGTTAAAGACGTTAGAAACTTTTTCGTTGATGAATTAAAAAACGAAAGATTTACTATAGATAAAACAGGGCAAAAAACAATTGAAATGATTGGTGCGTCCTTTATCGCAGATGAAGAATCCATCTTTGGTAAACCGAACCAGGAGTATATTCAAAATGAAATCGATTGGTACCTCTCCGGATCAACAAACATCAATGACATTTATGGAAATGATCGATCACCTCCAGCAGCTTGGCAGTACTCTGCAAATCAGCATGGAGAAATCAACTCAAACTATGGATACCTCATCTTTGACGATAAGTGGTTTCGTCAATATGATAATGTCGTTAACGAATTAACACATAATCCTGATTCACGTCGGGCATGTATGATCTATAATAGACCAAGCATATGGGTAGAGTATTCTGAAAATGGCAAAAACGATTTTATTTGTACTAATGCTGTTACTTATTATATTCGCAATGATAAATTACAGTCAGTGGTCCAAATGCGGTCAAACGATGTCGTGTACGGATACAAAAATGACTATGCTTGGCAGCAATATGTTTTAGATCATGTCGCTGAAGATGTTGGCGTAGAAGCAGGACAAATTACATGGCAAGTTCAAAACTTGCACGTTTACGAAAGGCATTTTGATCTTGTCAAGTAAATGGGACCTTCGATATTTAAGTTTAGCTGAGAACATTGCTTCTTGGTCTAAAGATCCTTCAACACAAATCGGCGCAATCGCGGTTGGGGCTAAGGGACAAGTATTGTCTCAAGGCTACAATGGATTTCCTCGTGGTATTGAAGATAGAGTATCACATTATGAAGATCGTGAAACTAAATATAAGTATGTCGTTCATGCTGAAATGAATGTCATATATAACGCTACATATCATGGTATTTGCCTTGAAGGTAGTACCTTATATGTTACAGGGCTGCCAGTCTGTAGTGACTGTGCAAAGGGTGTAATACAAGTCGGCATAAAAAGAGTAGTCATGAAAGAACAAGATATACCATTAAAGTGGGTAGAATCTTGGAAAACGACTGCTGGTATGTTCGATCAAGCAAAAATAAATTGGGAGTTTATAAATGTCACAGGTTCAAGAACGTCATGAAGATTACATGAAGCGGCGTCTACGTGAAGAAGGTATTGGTGTTAATACAGAATATACCAATATGAGACTTACAAAAGAAATTGAAGAACTTAAAGATAGAATTAAAACACTTGAAACTGATATGGCATACACAGCTTATGCTACCAGCCCAGAAGAACAACGGATATATGATTTAAAAAAATGAGTTTAGAAACTACCGAATATTATGATGACTTTATAGATTACTTTCATAAAGCGAAAGAACAACAAGTAAAGTGCAATGTTTCAGAAGAAGCTCCATATGGTATGATTCCCCATATGGAGTCTGAAATGAACGATGATCTAATGCATTGGATTGAACTATACGATGTCGTTGAACGTAAGTATGCTGGCTTCTCACAGATTATGAATGATTGCTGGTCAGGTTGGACTGAAGATCACCCATACTGGAAGAAGATGCAAGCTGGTTTACATTGCGATCAACGTAAAGTAGTAGCAGAAAATTGGACTGGTAAACATCAAGATTTTGATTTGCCAGAATGGCTGTATCTTTTTATCTTGCACCGTGTCTGTGGTTCTGCTATTAATTATGCAACTAAACCGTCTGGTTATCATAACACATTATTATTTACACTTCATAAGGCTAGAACTATTGAAGATATGATTTGGCATATGAAAAGACATAATACACCATTTTATACTTCAGTTGGTTATCAGTTTCCAAAGTTTCCAAAAAGACCAGAAGGTTCAGATTATAAAAGAAGCGGTGATTATTATCTAGCAGAATTTGCTCCTCGCCTTGCAAGGGAAATGGCAGAGTGGCTGCAATCTTCGAATGAAAGAAAGGATCTCCGAGAAATTGGAGAATATATGGGTGCGTGGAATGAACGAAACGGCCTTAATCGTTATACTTTTCAATATGCTGCAGTGGTTGCCGATATTTGCGATTGGTATCCACAGTTTGTTAACAAAGAATCACATTTCTATTATGGTACTAATGCTGTCGAGTGTATATCTTATTTGGCTAAGCCAACAGTAAAGATGAAGAAAGAAGTATTTCTTGACAAAGTAATGGATAAAATCTACGAAGACACGAAGTCATATCCGTATAACGCAGAAGATGTTTGTTGTGATTATATCCGATGGGTTGAAAACTATATGAGACCTGGCGCGCACTACTCGCATGTAGATATGGATAACGTCTGGTCGTCAAGTAAAATTAAAAATCATCCGTTCGGCCGGCAAAAGGCTATGCTAGAACTTGGTTTGGTTGAAACATTTAATAGGCGTAAGCATCACCCTTCAGATGCCACAGTGTTAAACGAAGTTGGCATTTCAGTGAAAGAATATAAAAATAGATGCACCACGCTACACTAGAAGCATTCATAGAAAAAGATCCTAATACAATTACATATAAAAATACTGCTACACCAATACTGAAGGGTGGTAAAGTAAGTAATCATCTATTGGAATCATGGCCGCTCGAAGAACGAATTCAAAAATTCTTTGAGTTTTGCCGCGCGTATGATGTAAGAGAAGAACCTTTACTAAAAGCCAACCCGCAGCAATTCTCTCATCGTTTACATTGGGATGAGATGCCATATGTAGATGAAATGAAGAATGAAAAAGATCTTAAAACACTTTTACATCATACTATTGTGTGGTCTTTTAGTAATGAACATTGGTTGACGTTTCGTACTCTACGAGATCATGGCATTGACGCTATGAAGAAAAGATTTATTACAGAACGCCATGCTCGTTCAGATCTTTTTCAAATCTATTATCCAAAGGGTACTGTAGTTCGAGATTGGTTATGTACAGTACCACAAAAGATAGCTGAAGAATGTTATACGGTTTTACAATCAAATCGTCCATTAAAAATGATGGAGTTGGCATCTAAACTCGAGAAACATACGAAAGAAAAACATGGATTTAGAAATGTTATGTACCCTTATAAGAACCTGTCTCGTCACATCGCCATGGCAAGACCAGACCTTGTTGACCCAGAATCGTGGGTTACACCAGGAACATTATCATTCTATGGACTATGGCAAATATTTGGTGGAAAAAACCTCTTCGGTAAAACAAAATTCGAATTAGATGAAAACACCGGTGATTATAAACCTGTATCTTTGCAAGCAGAAATGTTAGTAGAGCAATTTAATATATTAGCGAAGCATAAAGATAATCCAATGGAACGCCAATATAATATTAATATCGAAGATAAAGCTTGTATGTGGTGTAAACACTTATTTATTAGTCATGGTGTAAAATCAACTACTAAAAAAATACCATACGAGTGGGTATATCCTCGTAATTTTTCTTTAAAAAAGAGTGTACAAACTTAGTACAATTTGGTATAATAGACCTATGTCACACAATAAACATATTATTGATCATAGCAATATGGATGTTGATTCCCTTCTATTTGAAGGTGTTAGCTCACGTCATGAAGCTAAAGAGTATTATCTAAAATTAGCTGAAGGTTGGGAAGATCCTAATCCTCAGCCAGTTATAAAGGAATATGATGGTGTACGAGTTGTTCGAGACGATCTCATCACAGGTAGTAAAGTACGAGGAGGAGATTTACTTATTTCTCGTATTAATCAATCTCGTCTCGTTTATGTTCAGCCTCGTACTGGTTTGGCTGGAGTCTCGCTCTTGGATGTGGCAAAGAGACACAATAAAAGCGTTAGGCTATTCATGCCCTCATCGAAAAGAATTAGTCATCATCAAGCTTGTTGTATCGAGCGCGGTGCTGAGTATGATTTCTATCGTGTGGCTGCTATGCCTAATCTTAATAGGATAGCAGATAAATGGGCACAAGACAACGACGATGCATTTTTTATCCCGTTAGGTTTAAAGCACGAACTCGTTACGGCAGGTATCGTAAAGGTAGCATCAGCAATTCCAGCACCAGAAGAAGTATGGACCGTAGTATCTACAGGCGTACTTCATCGGGCCTTGCAGATCGCTTGGCCAAATGCTAAGTTTCATGCTGTAGCTGTAGCAAGAAATATGAAATCAGGTGAAGTTGGTCACGATAGTATTATATCAGCACCAGAGCCATTTACTACAGCAATTAAAGAAGATCTACCTCCATTTCCTAGCATTGATACATACGATGCAAAAGCTTGGAGATACATTCCAAAAAATAGTGGTAAAGATATATTATTTTGGAATGTAGGCACAGAACCAGTGCTAAAAGATGAAACTATATATGATAAGATTGACTCGTATAGAGGATGGAAGAAAGATGAAAGTACTACTAACAGGTCTCGGACCGATATCGAACAAGATACATTCGCATAAGGCTGCACAAGCCATTATCTATGCCGATCAGATTAAACAAGCTGGTCATGATGTAACTATAAATCTTGTCAATAATAAAGTCAAAGACTATAACAAATTTGATGAGATTTATTTTTATCATGGCTCAGATTGGAGTGGCAATCTAAACCTATTTGGTGGTATTCAAGCATATCCTAATCAAGAGTATGTGTCAGCGCTATCACACTTTAATGGTAAGATCAAATCGATTATAATTGATTTTCCTGACTATGCTTCTATGTTCCGTGATCGTCTTACCAAAGCTGATATGAATTGGGAAAATGTTCATTGGGAAAACTTATTACGTTTACAGAATGCTGCCGTAAGAGTAGATCCTAATACAATTAAGAGATATAATAAAATTGCTTTTGGAGATAGTCATGCTATCAGCATGTACCGGCCGGGGTGGGAAAATGTATCTGTTCCATTTTCTACATTACACGGATCTATTAATCGAGGCTTTGAAACATTTATGTCAAAGAATGGTCAATACGATGAAATTGAAACATACTTTGGCAATATCGATATACGTCATCATCTTTGTAGATTTGATAATCCTATTGAAGAAGCCCATAAGTTGGCTGATAGATATGGTGAAGAAGTAGATCGCATGCGAAAAATATACAAAGCAAATGTCACAGCGTGGGAACCTCTACCAATTGAAGATGAATCTCGTAAAGTTCCAAAAACAGGTTGGTATAAAGGTACACCGTTCTATGGTAAATGGCAACAACGTAATGATGTGCGTAATGCATTTATCGAAAGATTGAAATCTCATACACAAGTATATGAATGGACCGAAAAATTATACAATCCTATTGGCCAACTTGATTTTGAGGCTATGGAAAAACCTCAGTCAATACATCTATCACGCGCATCGTATCCGCATTGGCAAGGTAAAGAATGGACAGAAGAACAAGAAGAGGTATCAACACTTGAAGCATTCTTTGGATAATTTTTGTATACTGCCATGGATACATCTAAATTTAAACCCCAACGGTGATATTGCTCCTTGCTGTATTACTGAGGGTAATGATGTTATGGGCAATATAAATGATACACCCATCGAAGAGATATGGCATTCACCTAAATATGAACAATTAAGAAAAGAGTTTCTTGATGGTAAACAACCACGTATGTGTAAGAGATGTTTTGATAAAGAAAAAACTGGCGCAATAAGTCATAGACAATATACACATGAAAAATTTCCTAATGAGTTAAATAAAGAACTTACTACAAAACCAGAATTAAAGCTAAAACATTGGGATTTTAGATTTAGTAATTTATGTAATTTAAAGTGCAGATCTTGTGGTCCAGAATTTAGTTCAGCATGGATTCCGGATGCTAATAAACTTAAATATAAAACTTCGTATCCAAAGATTATAAAAAATAAAAACACATATGACATCATTGATAAAAATATTGATGTTGTAGAAAGGATTTATTTTGCCGGAGGTGAACCTCTTTTGATGGATGAACACTGGTATATAATTAAAAAATTAGATAAACTTGGTAGATATGATGTAAATTTAGAATACAATACTAATCTTACTACTCTAACATATAAAAATGAAAATATAATAGATTATTGGAAAAAATGGATTGGCAACAAACACTCTGCACGAAGTATTATAGGATTATGGCCTAGTATTGATGAAATTGGAGATAGAGCAGAAATCATCAGATCTGGTACGGTTTGGAAAAAGGTAGAAGAAAATTTAAAAGCAGTTATAGCCGCTGGAATCGATCCTCAACCATCTATAACTGTTAGTGTATTTAATGTGCACCGTTTACCGACAATTGTTAATCATCTTATAGGATTAGGTGTGCGACCTGAAAGAATATCGTTTAATCTAGTTATTACACCTGAATATTATAATGTATCTATTTTAAACGAAAAGGCAAAGAAAAAAATTAGAGTTGATTTATTAAAATTTATTTTAGATACAAAAATTAAATATAAGTGGGATTATAGTCAAAGACTAGCACAAATAATGAATGAATTAAGAAAGCCCCAACGTAAAGAATTAGTTCATGCGTTTTGGATATATTCGTGGTCTTTGAACAGAGTTCGTTCTGAAAACATATTAAATATTATTCCAGAGCTAAAAGACAATGTACAATTAGACGAGGATGTGGTATAATATGCCTTACAATAAAAAATTCGATCTAACGCCAAAAGAATTAGATTTGGTTGAAATTGCACTAATAGCATATAGTACAAAGAACGTAAAATCTAAAAAAGAAATACAAAAATTACTAGCAAAGTTTCATCATCAAAAACGTTGGTATAGACCAAAAGATGAAACATATATCAGTGGATAGCAGGAGAAATATATGAGTATTATGGATAAACTTAAGAAGAATAGTAAAATCAAAGAGACCGAGATTCTTGCTGATTCGAAATTCTTCAACGAAAAAGATATGGTGCCAACAGCAGTGCCTATGATGAATGTTGCATTATCTGGTTCAATTGATGGAGGTCTAGCACCTGGATTGACAGTTCTAGCAGGTCCATCAAAACATTTTAAAACGTCGTTTGCCCTTATTATGGCAGCAGCATATATGAAAAAATATCCTGATTCTGTTATGCTATTTTATGATTCTGAGTTTGGTTCTCCTCAATCGTATTTTACTCAATACGATATTGATACATCTCGAGTATTACACACACCTATTGCGAATGTTGAAGAACTAAAGTTCGATATCATTGCACAACTTGAAGCTCTTGATCGTAACGATAAAGTTATTGTTATCATTGATTCTGTTGGCAACTTGGCGTCAAAGAAAGAATTAGATGATGCTATTAGTGAAAAGTCTGTAGCAGATATGTCACGTGCTAAGTCACTTAAAGGTCTATTCCGTATGACTACTCCATATCTGAATATGAAAGATATTCCTTTGATTGCAGTAAATCACACCTATATGGAGATTGGTTTATTTCCTAAAGCCGTTGTATCTGGTGGTACGGGTATATATTATTCTGCTGATAATATTTGGATTATTGGTCGTCAACAAGATAAAGTTGGTACAGAGATCAAAGGTTATCACTTTGTCATTAATGTAGAAAAGTCACGATATGTTAAAGAAAAGTCTAAAATTCCTATTTCTGTTACTTGGGATGGTGGTGTCTCCTCTTATAGCGGTTTGTTGGATGTCGCTATGTCTGGTAATTATGTTGCTAAGCCTTCTAATGGGTGGTATTGTAGGGTGGATCGTACTACTGGAGAGTTGGTGGACCCAAAAGTTCGAGAAAAAGATACACTCGCAGAGGAATTCTGGACCCCGATTCTAGAAGAGACCGACTTCAAAGATTTTGTTAAAAATAAATTTATGATTGGTGGGAATATTAGTAATGAACTTGACATTGAAGAAGCATAAAGAAAACGTTACTTATCAATTAGTTCCTGGTCCTGATCATGAACAAAATTGGCACATACGTATCACTGATGGCATTTTTAATGAAACAGTCGTACAAATAGGATCTATATCATATAATGATATTGGTGAAGACGTATTAAATTATAATTTTTTTATAGTTGAAACACCTGATAGTGAATTAACTATTGAGAACAAAGATCTCCAACAAGAAGTTGGAGAAATTCTTGAAGAAATTATTAGAGAAGCCATTGAAAGCGGAGATGGTTCTATACAATTTAAGGAAAAAGAATGAAGATTTTAATTTGTGGATTACCTGGTAGTGGTAAGACTACACTTGCAGAACCATTAGCTGAATTGCTTGGCGCAGTATGGATCAATGCAGATCAAGTAAGAACAAAATATGACGATTGGGATTTTACACCTGAAGGTCGTATTCGTCAAGCACAACGTATGAGGTATCTTTCAGACGGCGTTGTAATGGCAGGTAAAGTTGCTGTAACTGACTTTGTAGCACCAACAGAAAAAGCACGTAAAGCTTTTGACGCTGACTATGTAATTTGGATGGATACTGTTAATAAAAGTAAATCTGTAAATGGACCAGCAGCTGAAGGTAGCACATTTGAACAAACTGATAAAATGTTTGAGAAGCCTGCAAATTGTGATTATCATGTTGCAGATTGGTTTGAAGATACTCATGCTCAACTATTACCAATTATTAAAAATTATATGGAAAGGAATAAGTAATGGAATTATTACTATTACTTGCAGCTGGAGCTGCAGCTCATCAATATCTAAAAGAACCCGATATTGTAATCCCACCGTCAGAGCATAAAGTGATGGTACAAAATGAGCAGGTATGGATTCCTGATGATAACACTCTAGCTATGATTGATTGGACAAAGGCAGGTAATTTTACTCAGACCTCGCATCAACATAATGTAGTATGGGTGATGATCAGTGAGTAAATTTGACCCATTAAATCCTACTGTACAAATGCTTGGTAGGTGGCAGCCATGGCACGATGGCCATACAGAATTATTTAAACGTTGTCATGCTATGACTGGTCAAGTTGCTATTATGATTCGTCAAGTACCAGAAAAACGAGAAGCAAATTCTCGAGTACCTGGTCAAGATGATAATCCGTTTGATATTGAAGCAATTACTGAAAATATTGCTGCATCTTTATTCATGCATGGGTTTACAATCGATGAAGATTATGTTATAATGGTAGTACCAAACATCGTTGACATTAGTTATGGTCGGGGTGTAGGATATACATTTACAGAGCACGATCTTGGTAAGGCTATCCATGATATATCGGCTACTAAGATTCGTGCGCAGATGAGAGAAGAAGGTAAACTTGAAAGCAAATCTTGAACAGACAATCCTTAGAAATTTATTGACAGATGAGAAGTACATGCGTAAAGTACTTCCATTTATCAAACCTGATTATTTCGAAGGTATCTATCGTATATTATTTAAAGAAGCTGGTAAGTATGTAGCTAAATATAATAGGCTACCGACAAGCGAATCATTTAAGATTGAGCTCGACTCAACAGATCGACTATCTGGTGAAAATTATACTGTTGCAGTTGACATCTTGCCACAGCTATTTTCAGCCGAAAAGATTGATGAAGAATGGCTTATTGATACTACTGAAAAGTGGTGCCAAGATAGAGCAATCTATAATGCTATTATGGAATCAATATCAATCATTGATGGCAAACATGAGACAATGACTAAAGGTGCACTACCAGATCTTTTGTCTACGGCTCTTGGTGTAGCATTTGATACAAACGTAGGACACGATTATGTTGACAACATGGAAGATCGCTTTGACTTCTATCATAAGAAAGAGTCTCGCATTGCCTTTGATCTCGATTATTTTAATCAGATTACAAAGGGTGGTGTACCTAATAAAACACTTAACATTGCTCTCGCAGGTACTGGTGTTGGCAA
>VMHT01152508.1_pt1 | contig 10212 bp, 7 predicted proteins | sample 4693611 | NCBI WGS metagenome assembly VMHT01 (sample SAMN12280063, study PRJNA550983) | marine metagenome | isolation source: seawater sampled from same location over 5 years 0.02-0.2 micron viral filtrate | place: USA: collected off the coast of southern California halfway between the port... ...
AAAATTGAAATGCTTTTTTTTGGGCAGGGAGGAGGCAATCACACAACCAACACAGAAAATTGAAATGGCACAGACCCGAATGAACGAATTCCGCGAGGGACTCCAGAGGATTATCCCGAAGTGGATTGACATCATCAAGTTGGCGAACGCCGCTGAGAACGACATCGAGAAAGACACCAAGACGCTTTCACTGCGGATCGCCGTAGCGATTGTGCGAGAGGGCGACGTCTACACGGAATACGAGAAGGCGAAGAAGTACAGCGAGGGCAGTGTGGAGGCACTCGATGCGTTGTCCGAGAGAGAGGAGATAGACGATGGGTTCTACCTACAGGAAATGAATGGCATCAAGGAATTCAGGGAGGTAGTCGACGGCATGTGGAGACATTATTTGATACTATCACTGGATGAAAATAAGGGGAAGGAAGGGAAGGAGTAAATAGATATTGACATAATCAAAATAAAGGCAATGCCCATTTTTTATTTATTCGGCATATATATCATTTAAATAATAATTATTATATTTAAGTATTATAATAATTATGACGGACGCGTATATGCCATTTTATCAAAACCTTGAAGGGTTCGCCAACGAAGGCGAGGAAAATCACCTCACCGTGAAGCAGATTCTACAACGACTTGACGTATGTGATAGACGCCTGGTCACCGACCCGCGGTTCAATTCACGCAACGACGACAGACCCCGAAAATGTATATGCGGGGTGAGTATCACCGACACGTACCCCTTCTCTATATCGGGGAAGGAAAGGAAGGAGAAATATCTATTCGTCGGTTCCAAATGTATTGAGCGGGTCATGGGCGACAACGTACCCACCTCTCTCGACTTCGAGCAATCCCTATTTAATAGATGCTGCTACGAGGGATGCGGTGGACTCATTCGCAAACGCACGGTTAAACATAAAATACTCCTACACTTTTGCCCCGAACACCATAAGGGATACAGCAAGTTCAGATGTAGCGGGTGTCCCACGTGGGCACCCTGGAACTCCGGGCGACCCACCCACGCCTACTGCCCCGCCTGTGTGAAAAAATATAAACAACTCGTCGCAAAAAATTATTGCGCTTATTGTAGTTGTAAATTAAAAAATACTAATTTTAAACAATGCTATTCGTGTTTTAAAAAAACTTATAAAAAATGTAATAAATGTGAAAAACAATTTGATAGTCATATGGGAACATACGAAATCTGTTTTCGTTGTAATTTTAACATGCCTGATAATACGCAAGGGGTCATAGGGGACAGCATGTCCCCTACTACATAGTTGTCTTCGCTGTTGCTTTTGCTCCTACCTTTCCTTCCGTCATTTCCAAGGGTATAGATTGTTGGGGATTTCTTGCGTGTGCCAAGAATATGGTGCTCCCTGGTCCGAGGTTGGTGGCAACGCTCAAATTTGGGTCTAACACCCTGACACGGAAGGAGTTAATAATCAACGGTTCGGGTGACGCGTGGGTGTACACTATCTGTCCGCTCTCGCCTGTTGTGTACGAGTTCTGAGTGAAAAATCTACCCACGACCTGCCGTATAAACTTCAATGTCCCATCCTCCGTGTGCACGGCGCCCCCCGTAAATTGTGCCTGGATCTCCACCAAAAAATAACCGTCTGTTATTGAATTCTTCAATGCCGACGACTGCGCTAATATCTGCTGGGTGAACGGCGCCTTCGAGAAAAAATCAGTCTTAATCTGATTATTATTATCGACCGGCGGTTCATAGAAAACACCACCCTGCTTCTTATTCACAAAACTATCTAACGTCACCAACTGCGTCGTGACGCTCACTCCTTCCGTCAGAGTAAAGGTCGGCGCCTTCCCCGCCGTCAACCCTATGGTAAAATCTGTACTTCCGATGTTCGCCGTTATAGGGTTCGACGTCCCCGGACCATTAAAATTCATTAGGGTATAAATTAAACTCTGACTGAGATTATCGCTGAAACCCAAGAAGAATATTCCGCCATATTTTGATGCCAACACGTAATCTCCGGCGGTGTTGCCGTCCGCTATGTTTGTGGTCTTAATTAACGCAATCGCATCGCTTCCGTCCGCATTATTAATGTAGGGGAAGTGCGCGTAGTCTATCGTGAACACGCCCTGGGTCGCCTCCCAACCGAACGCAAAATTATTCGTACCGACATAAAGTTGTGCCTGTTGTCCGTCAATCTTGAAAATCTTGGACGCGTCGCTATTCACGAAAAATACCACCTTCTGGTCCGCCGGGTCCACACCCGGGACCTGTAATTTTGCTGGGAGGTCCGTACTCGTGGTGGCAAGAAAACCCGAATTCACCAACCTATTCGCGTCTGGCGTGTTTTTCTGGAGCAACGTATTGAGCGTGGACACTAAATTATCCGGCGAATATTTGTTCGCCGGCACCTTAATGGTTGTCGTAAATTTGAATGGTGTTAAACTTAAATCCGGGTCCTCCACTAAACCGGGGGAAGGAGACACCTTGCCCGTCACAGTGTCGATGTAGGAGACGTCGGCGATTGTCACTATATCTACGCCATTGTTTGTTGTGTTTGAAAATGTTAAAGTCCCGGGTCGGTACGAGATGACCTCGCCGATCTTAAACGTCTTGGTCACCGTCTTGTATTCATCCCCGAAATCATAATCGTATGAAACCGTCGCATCGCCCCCGTCGACGTCGGTGTACTTATATGTGACGGTGGTTTTTATGTCTGGAGGGGACGTTCCAGGACGGGGTGTAGACCCGTTCCCCGTAAGCGTTATTTGGTTAATATAAATGACCTCCTGGTCCGGCGTATTCTCAAAACACGCTATAAATGTCTCGCCCGTATAATCTCCGTCCTGTCGCACAGAGTCGTCAAGATTCCGGAACAGATTCGGGGTAGTGATGACGTCCTGTATATATAAACCATTAATAATCTGAAGTTCGCAGTCCTCCGGAACATTAATCATCCCTGAGTCGGGATCTATTGAACTCGTGTCTATAAACGATTGCTGAACCGCAATCTGGTCTCCCGGGTTCACAACTATTTTCTGTTGCAGATTGACCTGGAAGTCTCCATTAACAGTCGGCGTGACTCTATTTGCGACGGTCTGCTTTAATTGTATAAGATCGGTAGTTGCCATCTATATATTCTAAATAATATTTTTTATTTACACATACACTATATTGTACCCGCCGGGTCCGACGATAATCGCCTTGCTGACCTCGCCCCAAACATTGACACGGAGTTCCTGATTGACCATAGCGTTCGTGTCGTCGTTGCCGGCACCGGCGAAGAGCGCGGTGCGAGTCAATTCCACCTGGAGGTCCTGAACCTGGGACATAATCGGCATCGCCGTGTAGTCCGCCTGACCGAGCGTCTCCTGCAGATCGGCGCTGACTAAATTTGTGTTTGCGTATTCGGCGCCATAACTATTGAAAATTGGCAAAACATTCATGGTGCCGTAGGTGTCCGAGAGCATCGCCAATCTGCGATTTTTGCCCTGTGCTCCTTCCCCTGGCAACATATTTTTACCATTGAGACGGATTTGGATCTCGGGTCGACAGAGCGAAACCGATGCCTGGTTTGAGAACGGTTTGTTGACGGTTGCGTCTGCGGCGGTCACGGTCTGCTCGGTCGGTTGGCACTGGATGAGAATGCGTTTTAAATACTTGCCCGTATAACCACGAATGTTATTGCGGGTCGTCACTATCTTTTGGAAATTGGTGTCCGCGGCGTTGGCATCGGTGAGACCCCCGCCAATCTTATTGACAATGAAGGTGTCTGACTCAATGGCGTCGAACTGGACACCCTTGTAGTTTTTCATAATCGCCATTTTCTCGGGTCCGTCCGCCAACTCGTCGATGAGGCACTCGGCGGCGGTGGTGGCGTAGGTGGCGTTGTTCTTGGTCACAATCTCGGCGATTTTTGCGTTCGGTTTGTACTCAATCACGAGGCGCAACTTGCGGTAGAGGTTGGTGGGAAGGAAGTCCGATTCACGAAGCATCGGGAGCATATCTTTGAGTGACAACCACGCTTTTCGTGTGTTCTCCTCGGTTGTGTCAACGACGTTGCCGGAGTCGTTTTGGATCTGCGTGAGCGCGCCCTGTCCGAACGTCGCCTCACGGATGTCGAGCGTGCCCGTACAGAGGAACCCTAATCGGTGGTGCTTGGTGTATCGGTTCACGGAGATATTCCCATCGTTGCGCGAGTTGAGATTTTTGAAACAGTTCCAGTTGGAGGCGAGGTTGAGCGAGTCGAGTTGGGTACCGCCGTCCATCAAATGGATCGCCTGAATAACTCCTTCCGCCCCGAGTGCCAGTTGGTAGGTTGTGGCGTTGTCTGAGGTGCAACCCACGTTAATCAATCGGATGTCGCTATAATAGAGCGTGTTGGGTTGGAAGCGGAATTCACAACGGAAATTCGCCTTATCGAAAATTGGGTCTATGATCCTTGGGTGGATGGGACTGCTATACTTGCTTGCCATTCTATATAATATCCTCACAAAATATTATGCGAGAATATTATACACTTTCAATTATTAGGGAAGGAATGGAAGGAGTAATTAAACCTGCAGGAACGAGTGGAAATACAAATAAATCACTCTGCTCACATTATTAATATCGCCGTCGATCTGGACACTAAACTTTTGATTGCGTAGGTCCGCGAGCGTGCCGAAGTCAACACCCACGCCGTATGCCTGGTTGTCGAGCACATTGCGCTTGCTCACGCTATTGACGCCGGTGTCTCCGAACGACTCGATATAGCGGTTAAGAATATCAACATTGCTGTCGAGTTTGTAAGTAATCAATTTTGAAGTGGAATCGTTAAATAAAAATTCAATCGAGTCCAACTTTGGTAATTTGACTAAACTTAAATTATTATCCACGAGAGTATTTTGCTTGTCGGCGTCCTGGAAGGAGCACGACACGCCTCGGCAGATCGCCGGGACCTTCATGGAAATATTTGCGAAATTGGAAAGGATGCTCTGCTTCATGCTCACCGTGGTTGCCATCTGGACCGGTGGGAGGTTGCCCGGGTCCGGCGATGAGGTGAAGGTCATTCGCAAGTCCGATAGGTTGAAACTAACATTGGCATTGACGCCGGGTCCGTAGTAGATCTGCTCCTTCCGTGCGATGGTGAGAGTCACAATAATATCACCCGATCGCGCGTAGGGAAGACTGCCGAATCCTTGGTTAAGTGGGATGCGGGGTTTGATGCTAAAATCGGGGGCGGTTAATCCCTTCTTAACACCCGTCGCGTCGTTGTTGAGTTGCGTGCGCGGTTGCTCTCCAAACAGGAATATGCGGGTTGCTTCCTCGTCTGCCTGCTTGCCCTCGCACACGTTTTCGCTGTTATACATTTGCGATTGGTTAAGTTGGGCGGTGGACTTCATTTTCACGTAGCGTGGGTAGTCCATCTGATTTGAAATGACTTGTCCGCCGACCTGTACCTGAATAGTCTCAAAAAATGAGTGGCATCCCGCGAAGCGGTCAAGATAGACGAGTTCGTCCGATTCGTTCACGTAGGGTAAATTGTTAATCAAGGTGTTGACAACTCCTTCCACGCGGACGGAGTTGAGGTCGAGCGCCCGACCCTCGAAACCCGTCAGCACAAAATCAACGTTGTCAAACGATGTGTATGCGTCGCGTCGCACCTCAGGTTCAACTCTGTGGAATAATACTGGTCTGTCCATTCTATATTTATTGTCTATAAAAAATACTTCCTAAAAATACTAATCACTATACTCCTACCTTTCCTTCCTTACAATGAGAGGAGTCGTGGAACTTGCGAATAGACCGCCAACTTATCAATCCCACCGCCAACCGCGGTGAGTTCAAGGTTCAACATTTTGTCCGACTGGAGCGGTTGCAGATAGTTCGCAACGTACACGTTCTTTAAATAATTCCAATTTCCCGCCGCGTTCGTATTCTGGACGCCGTTGCCTGGGTTCTGCTGGAGGTTGCGCGGACTAAATCCCATATTCTGAACCGTCGACGCCAACTGGTTATAATACAAGGGTGAGTCCACCCTAACGTCACGATCCGTGAGAAACTTATTATTAATCGCCAAGCGGAAGGAGGTGAGATCAGTGTTGACGGAATTGATGTCGTCATTCGCGGAAGGAAACAAAACCATCACATTCGTCGCCTCACCAGGCAACTGGTACTGTTTTCGGAAGTTTTGCTGCGCGTTGCCGTTGTCCTCCTCGAGCGAGTAGGTGTTAAATGCGATCTGGCGCATGCCCTGGGGGTTGGCGACCTGGCGGAGCACCACGTTGGCACTGTCAAACTCTACCGACACTGCGGCGGCGTCAGCGATTGCGATCACGAAGTTCTCGAGTCCCTGTCCATTATTGAGCGCGCCGAGCGACTGGTTAAGGGTCAAAACGAGGGCGCTTCCGTCCCACTGAATGCTCTCAATCTTACGCGAGACCTGGGCAAGATTGGGTCCTCCGTTGGTGCCTGCGGCGGTCACGGTGATGTGCTGTCCCACGTAGTAGGGCGAGCAGTCAATAAGAGGAACGGCGCGACGCGCACCGCCGGCGTTGGCGCCAGTGCTAAACGTGAGGGTGGTGACCTCTGTGCCATCGGCGGTGGAGGTGAACACGTCAGCGTTGGGAAGGATATTATTATCATTTGTGAAACTCTGGAATCCCTTAACTTTGTCGAGATTGAGTTCTACCTGGATATGGACCTGACCGGTCAGCGACGTATCCAACTCCACGGCATTGCATGAGTCCATAAGGTCTCCTAGACGAATCTGAATGGGTACCTGGTCTCTGTACCGCGAATCGACGGTGCCTTGCTTGTTAATATCGCTAAACATTCCCCAGTGTGCCTGTTGGCGTGGGTCTAAAATGGTATTGGCGTTAAGGTAGTCGTCGCTGCGCTCCTCCACCTGCGACTTGCCGAGTATCATGAGATTTTGACGGAGCATGTCCACACGGCGGAGCGACTCCACCATGCCACGGGTCTCGGTGCTCATAAAACAGTTTTTCACGATCGACGCGTTGGCGAAGTGCGTCTGGGTGTCTCCGTCCGCGACGGGCGGGTTTTGCCATCGGAGACCCACCGAATAGATGGCGCTGGCGAAGGTGTTGTCGGTGCTCTCGGCGTGGCACACCAACTCGATAAATGAGTCGCGCAAGTTGTACACAGACCCGGCGGGAACATGAAAGTCGAGTATATTCTGTTGCGCGTTATAAGTGCCCTGAGAGGAAGGGATTTTAATATAGTTGTCCATTGTATAAATACAAGAGAAAATAATTTTCGGTTATTGCCTTAAATACCAACGGGGACGGAAGGGTTGGAGAAATTGGGCAGTGGCGGTGGCGGTCCGGCGTGCTTTTGACCCAGCGCCCCACCGAAAATCGTGCCAAGCGCGATGCCGAGTCCCACAATATCCGCGATCGGGTCGCCACCACCTTCCGCCGTCTCCTCGCCTCCTTCCAGGAGACCCTTTTCAACGAGTTTTCCTATGTCCCCCCCTGTGTCCTTTTCTCCCTGCTCCGCTGCTTCCGCCTTCGCCGCCTCCGCTGCCTCGTCGTCTGGCGGTGGTGCCTTCTCGTCGTCTCCTTCCTCTTCCTCACCCTCTTCGGCATCGGCGTCCTTATCCTCGGTTTCCGGTGCCGCCGCCGCCGCGGCAGGAGCGGGGTCTGGGTCTGCTGCCGCTGCGGAAGGAGCACTATCAGGGACTGGTCGCGCAGACCTCGCCTTCGCATCGAACGCGTCAACGAGGCGCTGGACTTCCTCGTCTGCGTCCACGCTGTCCGACCCTAACGCCGATACTCCCTTTGATGCCAACTGTGATACCGCCTCCGTCCCGGCGTCCTGTCCCGCCTGCACACCGACCCGTCTGGCACGCTGTTCTGCTGTCCCGCCTCCCACTGTTCCCGCGAGAGCGAGTCCGAGCGGATCCACTAAATCACTCCCCGCCGCCGCCAGTTTTCCCAACGCGCTTTTCTCCAGCACACTTAACTCGCTCGCATTGGTCTTCGTGACGTCCGCAAGCACCTTATAACCCGGCGCAACCGCGCTTCCCGCCTTGTCCTCGGCGATCTCAGTGAGAGACGCGGTCGCCTTTGCCGTGTTGGTCGGTTGGACGCGCGGTGTGTACTTACCGAAATCACTGCCGAGTTGCTCCGCCCGTTTCGAGACCGCGTCTTGATACGCCGACTCCTTATCCAGCATATCCCGCGTCCGTTGCTCCAGTTGTCCCAGTTGGGGTTGGTACCGCGTCGTAGCACCCTGGAGCACTTTAAATCGCTCTAACCCAGATCCGACCGTCGGGTTGAATTGAGGGGTGCGCCCGGCGGCGATGCCCTCCAGCGCGTCGCTCGCGTCGGTCCCAAAATCTGCTCCGTCCGGTGGTCTAAACTTCGCCGAAGTATCTATTTTTCTGCCCGAGAACGGGTCCACGAACGATGCGTCCACCACACGGGGCGCTTGGTTGACTAAATCGGTCGCCGCCGCCGGCGTCACCTTTTTGCCACCGAAAAAATTGCCAAACCGTGTGAAAAAATTGGCACCCGTCTTCTCTAAATCTTCCTGCGCATCGGGCAGTTTTTGAAAATCAAATTGCGATTTAAAATCCGTGACCGCCGCCAACCGGTCGGCGTTGTTGTTAAGTGCTCCGTCCGCTAATCCTCCGGCGCGGGCGACTTTGTCTGCCGCGTCCTCTCCTGCCGCACGCACGCTGTCCGACACCGCTCCGCTCGCGTCCCGCAGTTCCGCCACCTTCTGTGACCCCAACGTTTGCGCCTTATTTTTAATATAATCAACCGCTTGACTTACGGTCTTAACGCCGTCCAACTTGCCGTCGAGCATGTCTCGCACGGTCTCCTCGGGGATGCCCGCGCGCTCCGCCAACTTTGATACCGCTTGCTTCCCATACTCCTTCCCTATTTCAAGACCCTTTTGTTTTACCTTTTTTATCCCACTTTTCACCATGTCCTTTGCCCCCTGGACGCCCTCGTCTATCAGATTGGTCGCCCCTGCGAATGTTAATTCATTTAATATCTCATTGTTTGTCTCGTCCGCTTTGCTCAACTCGGGGTCTTTTAACGGCGTTCCCGCGAGAGCAGAAAAATAGTCACTTAATTGGTTATTATATAACTGCCTGTCTTGCTGTGTGTATGCCGACTGACTTGTCATTCTATACTGAAAGTATATATTTTATTCTCCTTCCTATATATATAATGCCGAAGCATAACATCCTCAAAATGAAAGACAAGTCCGACTCATTCACACGAGATAAGGGCGACTTACCCGATTTACCCGCACGGATTGTGCTGACGATGCCTTCTGGCGCAGGAAAAACCAGTATATTGGGAAATTTTCTGCTAAGGGAATCTTACTTCCGCAAGGACTTTGAACCAGAAAATATTTTTATTTTCTCTGGCAGTCTTAAAGGAGACCATAAAATCCAGACTATTATAAAGGAATTGGACGTGCCCCCGGGCAACGTATTTACCGGATACGACGAGCGGGTACTCGAGCACATTTATGACGAATTGGTGGATCGGTATAATGACGCGGTGAGGGACGGAGTTCCACCCGATCACTCCTTAATCGTCTTTGATGATTTAAGTTTCACAAATCTTTTTCAAAAATCAGCAAAAAATTCACAGATAGACCGTCTGTTCTGCAATTCGCGAAAATTCCTTATTAGCACGATAATGATAATACAAAAATATACACAATTAAATACGTGCGCTCGTGAAAATATGACTGCTCTTATTTTAGGTAAGAGTAGTAATAAACAATTGGATTTAATTGAAAACGATCTAAATTTCCTTCCTTCCAAAAAATTATTCCTGGGTATGGTGCGCGACCAGACGCCCACAAAACACGATTTTATGGTGTTCACGCCTCATAAGAAGGAGGTGTACCGCGACAAGAATTTTAAACCTATAAACTTTTAAAAAAAGTTTGACAAAAGGGGTGGGCGGGGATATTATCCCCGCATCATATTCAGAGCGAGTTGTAATCTTTTGCGCATCAGGGCGGTCATTTTAAATGAGTTGCCCTTATATTCAAACATTTCGCCGTTTTTAGTTTTTAACATTTTGTTAATAACAGTTTTATTTAATTTATCCTTTTCTTCCATTTTTAATGCCTTCCGTAATGCTCCTTCCTTAATAGTGCCCTTGGTCTCGGTGAATACTCCTTCCCCCTTCTTGTCCTCCGCCATTGCCTTCTTGTGTGCCTTCGCGAAACTGTCTCCTTCCTTCATGAACTTAACC
>VMHT01093901.1_pt1 | contig 10211 bp, 14 predicted proteins | sample 4693611 | NCBI WGS metagenome assembly VMHT01 (sample SAMN12280063, study PRJNA550983) | marine metagenome | isolation source: seawater sampled from same location over 5 years 0.02-0.2 micron viral filtrate | place: USA: collected off the coast of southern California halfway between the port... ...
ATTGATGAAGGAACATACTATCTGAGCAGAAACAGATATCACCTTTCAATACTTGGAAGGTATCAATATTTCTGTGGCAAAGAAACTGTCATTGTTGAACCAGGAACTCTTCTTTGGTTCAATAACAAACTACCTCATGGAACCGTTAACATCGGTGATGAAACACGTATAACCTTCGTATTTGACATTCCACATGGACAAAGTTGAAATTCTAATTCTAAGAAATCTTCTTTACAATGAGGAGTATCTTCGTAAGGTAATTCCTTTTATTAAATCTGAATACTATGAAGATTCTAATCAAAAGATTGTTTTTGAAGAAATAGAACAATTTGTTCAAAAATATAATCAACCAGCAACAAAGGAAGTCCTTTGTATTGAAGTAGAAAAACGACAAGACATTAATGATACAACTTTTAGTGAGATTACAAAACTCATTAGTTATCTTGATGATGTCCCTACAGATCATGATTGGTTAGTAGATACCACTGAAAAATGGTGTAGAGATCGGGCGATCTATCTGGCACTTATGGAATCTATTTCACTTGCTGAGGGAAATAGTAAAGAGAAAGATCGTGATGCTATCCCTAGTATTCTATCAGAAGCTCTGGCAGTTTCTTTTGATGCTCACGTAGGACATGACTACTTACTTGATTATGAAGAAAGATATGAATCATACCACCGTGAAGAAGACAAAATCCCGTTCGACCTGGAGTATTTCAATAAGATTACGAAAGGTGGTCTCCCGAATAAAACACTTAACATTGCTCTCGCTGGCACTGGTGTCGGCAAAAGTTTGTTTATGTGTCATGTTGCGGCTGCCGCACTCCTGGGAGGGAAAAACGTATTATACATCACGGCTGAAATGGCTGAAGAGAAAATTGCGGAGCGAATTGATGCTAACTTACTCAATGTACCTATTCAAGAGATAACAGATCTTCCTAAATTAATGTTTGAGGAAAAGGTAACAAAACTATCGCAGAAAACTCAAGGTTCTCTTATAATTAAAGAATATCCAACTGCATCTGCACATAGTGGACACTTTAGGTCACTTCTTAATGAACTTGCACTTAAGAAATCATTTAGACCTGATATTATTTTCATTGATTACCTTAATATATGTGCTTCCGAAAGATATCGCGCTGGTAGTAATGTCAATTCATATACAGTTGTCAAAGCAATTGCTGAAGAACTTCGAGGACTCGCTGTCGAAGCGAACGTACCTATCGTATCTGCCACCCAGACCACTCGTTCTGGTTATGGTAGCTCTGACGTTGACATTACTGACACTAGTGAGTCCTTTGGTCTCCCTGCTACTGCTGATCTTATGTTTGCCCTTATTTCTACAGATGACCTTGAGGGATTAGGACAAATTATGGTTAAGCAATTGAAGAATAGATATAATGATCCAACTATTTCTAAAAGATTTGTGGTTGGTATTGATCGTGCCAAGATGAGACTGTATGATTGTGAACAGACTGCACAGGATGATATCCTTGACAGTGGTAGAGATGAAGAGTATAATAACGATGAGCATAAACCAAAGAAATCATTTGAGGGGTTTAAGTTTTGAACGGATACTACTCTGTATTTGATCCAACTGGTAAAAAGATTGCTGATTGCGGTTCTATTAAAGATGCCGTTAATCTTATTGGGACAAGAGGTGATGGACATTATTACCAATTTAAACCAACTTACGAAACCGTTGAGGTCAAACTTTTAGAAAGACCCAAACTCCCAACTAAAGATATTATCGTCAATATGGACGGTGGTGTTGGTGGTAGTTGGGAAGAGGTAGAATATATTGAAGTAGAAGGTCAAAAACTTCCTACACAACAACTTCCTCAAAATTGCCAAGAACCATTTATCCCGGATTTTCATGACTAAAGTTGACACTGAAAAATATGTAGAATTTGTCAGGGGAGTAACCAGTGAACCAAGTCTCGACTATGGTGCAATGGGATCTCGTCTTGCAGAACTTGAGGTAACTGGAACGAATACATCACAGTTACTTACTGCTGCTCTTGGTCTCTGTGCCGAGTCTGGTGAGTTTACTGAGGTTGTGAAAAAGATTATCTTCCAGGGTAAACCATATAACGAAGAGAATGTCTTTCACATGAAACGTGAACTGGGAGATATCTGCTGGTATCTTGCTCAGGCATGTATGGCACTTGATACTACCTTTGATGAAATCATTGAGATGAATGTAGACAAACTTCAGGCACGTTATCCTGGTGGTAGTTTCGATGTTCACAAATCTGAGAATCGTAAGGAGGGTGATCTTTAATGGATGGTGCAGTACACGCTTGGAATTCAATGAGTTACTTCGACGGTTTCCTTTTTACCGTCTGGATCGCTGCTCTCTATATTGGTAAACTTAAGATTGATCAACGGTTTGCTCGTCGCACTGTTTATCGTGTTAAACTAGAGGATAAGGAGTAATCCTTCTCCGGGGTTATAGCTCAGTTGGTAGAGCGCCTGCTTTGCAAGCAGGATGTCAACGGTTCGAGTCCGTTTAACTCCATTCTAAATACTTAGAAAGTCTAAGTCAAATGGCATTTGAACCGTCAGAGGGATTATATGCTGGATTATCATTTGTTTCCACTGCTGATCTACAAGCATCTAGAAATGACGTTGGTAAATTCAAAGAGTTGTATTTTGTTGCTCTTGAAAACTTAAAGAGTGCTAAAGTATTGGATGCTGCTGGTAATGCAACCAAAAATGGAATGATAGGGATTATCGATTTAGAAACCTCATCCAAAAAACCAGAGGATATTTACGGGGATCTTGCGGCATCTATTTCTGCTGTATTGGGAACGAGATCAAAACTTAGAAAAGATAAAGTCCCTTCAAAAGTATACTTGACTGGTAATAAATGGCATCCTGATGTCGAACCTTTCAAAGTAAAGGCATTTGGGATGGCAGATTATAATTCTTCAGATGTTATTTTAAAACTTAATGGTAATGATTTTGTTGGCATTTCTTTAAAGAAAAAACCAAAAGCAAATGCCCCTAGTCCAACTCTAATTAATAACGCTTTCTCAGCATATATTAGTGGTCCAAAATTTAAAAAAGTTCTTGATAAAATTAATGATCATAGAATAAAATATTTTGCTGGACTTATTAAAGAGGCATGTGGACCTGGTGGACCTTTAGAAAGATTTGCGGTATCTGGAAATAAAGAAATCGGCAGATTAAATCCAAATAATATATCAGACGCTAAAGTTCTGTGGGATATGCGTGTGATTAGAAACAAAGGTGGAGGAAAGATTGAAAAAATTCCTTTGATTAATTTAAAATCAGAGGCTGATCTGCAGGATCCAAACGGATTAATTAAAAAAAGTGGGGCAGCACCGTCGCAAGAGAGTTTTAGAAAATTTGTTAATCAAAAACTTCAGAGTTCTCCTGGAAAAATAAATCCACTTTTCAAGGGATTTCTTGATGCGATGAATGATCCTAAGGTAAAGGATAGTCTTGCGGATATTTTGTTAACAAGAACTTTAAAACTAAATCTTCTAGATGTGTTAGAAATCTGGGACAAGTACGAGTTTGGATTTTATTTGACTGAAGGTGTAGGCACAGTTAGTAAAGATCTTTCACCTAATATTGGAAGTGCAAATGTTTTGGAAATAAACAGTATAATGATTGCCATGGCTAAGTTATCAAAACAAGAGACAAAGTTAGTTTTTGATAGTGATAAAACAGTACAAAAGAATGCAGCAAAAGTTTTCTTCACACTGTCAAAAGGTAAAACACCTATTCTTGAGATTGAACTTAGATACAAAGGAGACTTTGCTGCCTTCCCACAATTCTTTGCAGGTATAACTCCAGAGTTTAAGAAAATGATTAAAGAAGGTGATACTGGAATTTAAAACACTAAATAATGTATAAGGATTATCAATATAAATGAAAAGTTTCTTTCAGTTCCTGAATGAGGCACAATCGCAGGCAAGTATGCAGGCGAATAAATTAAACCTCAAGAGTGACGGACACGGTGGTTGGTTAGACACCCGTGGAAAGTTTGTTGCGACTACTGAAGATGGTAAGTTAAAGTTTGTAGATAAGAAGAAAGCAAAAGGTCCAGAAGAAACAAAGGGACAACCTAGAGCACAAGCAAAACCAGAAGAGAAAGAAAAGAAAGCAAAGGCACCTGAAGATACTAAGAAGAAATCATCTGGTGAAGATGAAGAAGGTGATGTATCTGGAGAGACTACAGAAACTTTAACTGTTGCATTTGGTCGTTTTAATCCACCAACAGTTGGTCATGGAAAACTTCTAGCAGCAGCAAAGAAAGCAGCAGAAGGTGAAGACCTTAAAATTTATCCATCAAGATCACAGGATGCTAAGAAAAATCCTCTTGATCCTGATATGAAAGTTTCTTTCATGAAGAAAATGTTCCCTGACTTTGCAGAGGTTATTATAAATGATGATGAGATGAAATCAATCTTTGACGTATTGGTTGCAGCAAATGAGTCGGGATATAAGAATGTCAATATCATTGTAGGATCAGATCGTCAATCTGAGTTTGAGAATCTGGCAACAAAGTATAATGGTGAACTCTATAACTTTGATAATATTCGTGTTATCTCTGCAGGTGTGAGAGATGCGGATGCTGAAGGCGTTGAGGGTATGTCAGCATCTAAGATGAGAAAGGCAGTTGTTGATGATGATTTTGATTCATTCCGTAAAGGGACACCAAAAGAACTTGATGATGGTGACACTACCGCACTGTTTGATGCAGTTCGTCAGGGTATGGGATCCAAGAAGAAAAAGAAAGAAGTCGCTGAGATGTGGGAGATTGCTCCCAAGTATGATCAGGGAGGACTTCGTAATCAGTACGTGCGGGGTTTAATTTATCGCATGGGTGATATTGTTGAAAGTTTAAACACAGGATTAGTTGGTAAGATTATTCGTAGAGGAACTAATCACCTAATCTGTGTGACTGAAGAGGACTATATGTTCAAGTCCTGGATCCGTGATGTCATGGAATATACGGAGAAAAAAATGGAACGCCGTATGAGAGTTCCTCAAAAACCAAACACTTTAGTTGGAACTGGTGGATACCTTAAAAATGCTATGGCAGCAACAGGAACTAAGAGCGTTAAGAATTTCATAAATAAGTATAAGATTAAAAAGTCATAGAATTACCATGTCTAATGGAATCGGTAAAAATCCTTTGCTTGATATCTCAAAGGTATACTTAGATCAAGTTGCTGAAAAGAAGGATGATTCATATCTTGAACCAGATATGAAGAAACGCCAAAAGAATAACGAGAAAGCACGTAAAGATATGGAGAAGATGGGGACTTCTATGAAGAATCCTCACTTTGAGGAAACTCAAGTTGCCGAGAAACTTGATCCTGTTGGTAAAGAAGACGGTGATGTCAATAATGACGGTAAGAAAGACAGCAGTGATTCTTACCTGATGAAACGTCGCAAGGCAATTGGCAGTGCGATGAAGAAAAAACTCAAGGAGTCAAGATCTCTCGCTGAGGTTATGACTGATACTGAGGATGATAAACCAATTAAAGAAAAGAAGATAAGCAATAAAATTAAAATCAATCCAAAACTTGGTGAGGCAGTAGAAGAACTAGGTGGTGAACTGCTTGAGATGACTGAAGTTGATGAAGCAGTCTATGGTGGAACTCCACCAGAGAAAAAAGACACCCGTATGACTGTTACCAATGCTGATAAGAAAGGAAACACACCTGCTTATCAAGCATATAAGGCAGGCAATAAGAAGTATAAGGCTGCCGATCATATGAATGAGGGTGATGGTGACCCTTGCTGGGATTCCCACAAGCAAGTTGGGATGAAGAAGAAAGGTGGTAAGATGGTTCCCAACTGCGTTCCCAAGAACGAAGAAGTTGAGACTGAAGTGGAAGAGGGTTATAAAGAACTCTCAAGAGGTAAGAGAAACACCATGTTCCGCAAAGCAGGAAACCTGTCACGTACAGCACTACAGGGTGGTGACAAAGGAACTGAGGCAGGCAAAAAGTCTGGTAAGATTGTCAAGGCACTGAACAAGGATGCTGAGAAATATGATAGAAACGATGTGAAGGAAGATGCATCGATGACTCCTCAAGAACTGCAACTTCAAAAGAAGAAAGCAATGATTGATAGGATGATTGCTCAAAGAAGACAACAGGGGTTGAATAAAGCAAAAAAGTCTGAGGCACCCACGAAAGCAATGGGTGAAGAAACCGAAGATTCTCTGAAGGATCGTCGCATGGAGCGTGGTGGTGTTGATGGCAACAATCGTTACAAGAGTGCTACTAAAAATGTTGCCATGGGTGGTGGAAAGAAAAAACCCTATGATGGTATGTCGGCACTTGAGAAAGTAAAGGCAAGCATCCGTGCCAAGCATGGACAGGGTGCTATCATGGATACCAAGAAGAAGTAATGCCTGCCGTATCTAAGGCACAGCAAAGGTTTATGGGTATGGTTTATGCCACCAAGAAAGGTGACATGACCAACCCTTCTCCTGAGGTTGCTAAAGCAGCAGCATCTATGAAGAAGAGTGATGCGAAAGACTTTGCTTCTACTAAGCATAAGAAACTCCCTGAGAAAAAGGTTGCAAAAGAAGCAGCAGATTTTTCACAGAGAGATAAGATTATGAAGAGAGCAAAACCACTTCATAAACATCTCTATAAAAATCTTCATAAGAAAGATACTTCGGGTGATGTAAATGAAGATAGAAAATCCTTTAGAGACTTTTTGGGGGATATATATAATAGTCACTGAGGTTTATCATGCTTGCATTCCTTTTACCTTTAGCATCTAAAATTATTTCTGATGCTGTTAATAAAATTCCAGAAAATGAAGAACTGGGTGAGAAACTTGTTGAGATTTGTCTTGCTATTCTTGCTAAGGCAGTTAAGTTAACAAAAACCGATATGGACGACCAATTATTGGAGGTCGTAACCAAATCAATCGCTGCCCGTGAGGGTGAGTGATTTTATAAATATCTAATATCAAGTAAATTTTAGAGAGAAAGACATGGCACTCTGGGGAAATACCGATGCAATTAGTGTAGAGAGTGGTGGGACCATTTCAATTAATTATGCTACCCTGGCTGTAACTGGCGCTGGCACTAGTTTTGGTGTAACTGGTTTTGCTCAGGTTGGTGACATTTTAAGAGTTGGAACTCGTGTAGGAACTGGAACATATTTTGGTGATGCTGTAATCGTTGCGGTCGCCAGTACGATTTCTTGTACCATTGGATCTACAATTGGTCTGCTTCACTCTGGTCCTAACGCTCATACTGCAACTGGTTCTACTACATTCCAGGTAAGCAGACTTCCAAAATACACCACATCAAATCCTGCGTTTAGTGAAGACACTGATTTTAATAAAGAAGCACCTACTGTTAAGACATTCTACACAGGAATTGCTCAAACTGGTGTTGCGATCGGTGGTAGCGTCTTCGCATTTAACACTAATGATGATTTCCAAAATAGTAGACAGGATAACATTCGTGATCAAGGAATCGCTGCAGGTGATTTTATTGATGTAGGCGGTGTTGATCATATAATTTCTGGTGTTGGAACTGGTGCTGCTTCAGTGACCCAGGTTCAAGGAGTTGGAACAGCATTTATTCCACTTACTCCTTCACCTTTCCCTGGTTTAACAATTGGTGATTCTCTAGTTGTTGGAGCTGGACTTACCACTGGTGGTCTTGATACTGGGACAGGTGTTCTTGAAAGAGTCGTCACTTCAATTACAGCAACTGGAGTTGGTTTTGCAGCAACTCTCTCAGTGGGCATCACAACAGGTGATCCAGTTGTGTTTATTGCTGGTATGTCCTCTAAATTTGATGATGGAAGACCTACTGGATTTGTTAGTGTTGGCGCTACAATTGCCTCTGCAGTTACCGCAGGCGATCAGATTGCATTCCAGAGACATCACGGTGGATATCAAAAGAATGTATATGCTGTTGCTCAGGGTGGTAAAGAGTCTGCTGCTGGCGGACAGTATCAAGTTGACCACGCTGGTTGGGTTGGTGTTACCACCTACATTGACAACCATGGCAACCTGAGAGTTAAGAAAGAGACTCTGGTCGCAATGTCCGGTATTACAACCGGTAACGTCCCTCTCTACGATTCTAATCCCCTTGCATGATGACTGAATGATCTTTAATGAATTGAATGAGGACAACTTCCTCCTCTTCGCTATTAAAAATTATGAAAATCCTCAGGCAGTTACCAAAGAGGATTTTGATAAAGATCTGAATCACTTTAAGTATATTAAAAGGTTACTGAAGCGATACAAGAATACGGGTCAACTTAAGACTCATCTTCTTTTGAACCACTTTATTATTCTTTATAATATTTTTGGTGAAGCAACAACTCCTATGTTGTTCTTTAAAATAGAAAATGATTTATGGTCTTCCATGAAAAGTTTTATAATTTTTCTTGGAAGATTTCCTGAATATCCTCATTCATCACTGCATGACGTTCAGGTTGACATGTATTGTCTGACAGAACTCTATAAAATCTATAATGAAAAAGAGTCCTCTTGATAAGATCATTCAGATAATTCGTGAGGATGTTCCCACGAATGCAATGGCGCATGGAAAGATTGCTGGATCTGTGGAGGCAGGAGATGATCCTCCTGTAAGAAGGAAAAAAAAGAAAGGTAATTATGCATACGGTGGTCATGGTAGCCGAAGAGTATGGTTAGATTACTTCAAGAAGAAGAATGGCAGAGCAAATTAAACTTGCGGTCTTAGAAGAGAAACTACAAAACTTTGAGACATTAGTCTCAAGGTTAGATTCTGCTATTGAAAAAATTGCCGAGGTAAATAATAATGTGAGTAGAATGTTGGCAGTTCATGAGGAAAGAATCACTAAGCAGGAAAAGATCGACGCGGTGTTGTTTGATAAAATCGACAAACTCCGTGATAAAATGGACAGCGATCATGACAGCGTTACTAAACGATTATCATTACTGGAACGGAAACTTTGGATTGGCATCGGAGCATTGGGAGCAATATTGATTATAACTAATCCTCAAGCAATAAAAACACTCAAACCCTTGTTATCTTCTGCCGATAGTGCTATAGTGGCACCAGCAGTTGCTTTTGTGAATGAATCATATTGATTCCAAATTCATTGGTCTCGTATCTTCGCGGTTAGAAAAATTTAAGAGAGTCAAATCAAATCTTTACAACTTTCGTTGTCCAATTTGTGGTGATTCAAAGAAGAACAAGAGCAAGACTAGAGGATATCTCTACGCTGTAAAGGCAAACACTAATTTCAAGTGCCATAACTGTGGTGCTTCGATGTCTCTTAATAATTTTTTAAAGGAGGTTGATCCTGCTATTCACAAGCAGTATGTTCTTGAGAAATTTAAAAGTGGACATACTGGCAGAAACTTTGTAATTGATGAACCAGACTTTAAGTTTGATGCACCTAAGTTTAAAAAGAAAATTAATCTTCCTAAAGCATCAGAAAATCCTAACTCTGCTGGTTACTTGACAGCAAGGAGACTTGATCCTGCACAATTTTATTATGCTGAAACGTTTAAGAAGTTTGTAAATACGCTTAAACCAACTTTTGATGATACGAGATATGATGAAGAGAGAATTATTATTCCTCTTTATTATGAAAAGAAATTAATTGGATTCCAAGGGAGATCTGTCGGTCCTAACCCTGTTAAATATATCACCGTGATGCTTGATGATGACGCACCAAAAATCTATGGACTCGATAACATCAGAAAGGATGCTCCAGTCTATGTTACAGAAGGACCTTTTGACAGCACGTTCGTTCGCAACTCGATTGCTATGTGCGGAGCTGATGCTAATGTTGATCGTTGGGGGATCAGCAATCCTGTTTGGATTTATGATAACGAACCCCGCAACAGAGAGATTGTCAATCGAATCAGTAAAACAATCGATAGTGGCGACTCCATAGTCATCTGGCCAAATGGCATAGATGACAAAGATATAAATGATATGGTGATGTCTGGACTGGACGTGCAGTCCATGATAGAATTAAATACATATTCTGGTTTAGAAGCAAAACTTAAGTTTAACACTTGGAAAAAAATATGAGCAACGGTACAAAGGTTAAGAAGAGAGATGGACGTATTGAGTCTTTAGACCTGGATAAGATGCATCTTATGGTTGAGGAGGCATGTACTGGTCTTGCAGGGGTCTCTGCGAGTCAGGTTGAGATGAAATCTGGTATCCAATTTTATGATGGAATTAC
>VMHT01078512.1_pt1 | contig 10210 bp, 13 predicted proteins | sample 4693611 | NCBI WGS metagenome assembly VMHT01 (sample SAMN12280063, study PRJNA550983) | marine metagenome | isolation source: seawater sampled from same location over 5 years 0.02-0.2 micron viral filtrate | place: USA: collected off the coast of southern California halfway between the port... ...
ACCACAAGAGGAATGTAAAATTGAGTACCCATTTAAAGGGCTACAGCAAAAGTTACTCGGGGTGCGGCCTAGCGAACTTATCGTATTTACTGCTTCAACTGGTGGAGGAAAATCAACACTCTGCCGTCAACTTGCAACTCATTTCCTCAACTCGGGGGAACGAGTTGGGTACATGGGTCTTGAAGAGTCAAACAAACGAACAGCATTAGGTTTGATGAGCTGTGCTGTAGAAAAACCCCTTTACAAAGGGGTACATAGTACAGAAGAACTTACAGAAGCATTTGACCAAACACTCGCAAATTGGAATCTATTCTTGTTTGATGGGTTTGGATCATTTGACCCAGACCTAATTTACAACCGCATTGAATACATGGCTTCTGGCCTTGAAACGCGGATTGTATTTTTAGATCATCTAAGCATTTTGCTGTCTGGATTAGACGGTGATGAGCGCCGGATGATAGACACAACAATGACTCGTCTTAGGTCATTAGTTGAACGCACAGGTATAACTTTATTTCTTGTTTCACATTTACGTCGCGTACAAGGCGACAAAGGCCATGAAGAAGGAGCAACAACTTCGCTTGGACAACTGCGAGGTAGCCACTCAATTGCACAGCTTGCTGACGCAGTTATTGGCCTCGAACGCAACCAGCAGTCCAGCGGACCTGAACAGTCTGATACGACACTGCGAGTCCTTAAAAATCGCTATACAGGCGAAACTGGTATCGCGTGTCAACTGAAATACGACAAAGAGAAGTGCAAATTTACTGAAACAAATTACTTTGATGACACGCCGGATTTCTGACTGCAACACTCCACACGAAGCAGCTATTGCTATTCCGCCAAAGCCGCCAACACCTGAGATGGTTGCAAAGGCAAAGTTCATTGACAAAACCTACCACTGGAAGAATGCTGGTATTCGATCTGGAGACCAACGGTCTTCTAAATGAAGCTACATGTATTCATTGCATTGCAATCTATGACACACTGACAGACCAAACACTCACATACAACGATGTTGGATCACAAGAACCAATCGTTAGGGGTGTGCAAGTCTTAGAAACTGCTGACCTGATTGTCGGTCACAACGTCATTGGATTTGACATACCCATCATCAAAAAGATTTATCCTTGGTTCAATCCTGTTGGCAAAGTAGTAGACACACTATTGCTGTCTAGGTTGTACCACACAGACATGATGGCGATCGACAAACGACGCAATAAGTCTGGGATGCCAACACAACTGTATTCACGGCACAGTTTAGAAGCTTGGGGATACAGACTATCTGAATACAAAGGAGAGTTTGGCAAGACCACTGATTGGAAAGAGTGGTCACAAGAAATGCAGGACTACTGCGTACAAGACGTTAAAACCACCACCCGACTATGTACCCATTTTGTACCCTACCTGATTGGGTCGAGCTAGAGCACAACGTAGCAACAATTTTAGCTGAACAAGAAAGACATGGATGGTATTTCGACGAAAGGGTTGCATGGAAACTTGCATCTTCTCTCGAACAAGAGCTTCGCACTATTGAAAAAGAGGTTCTCAGGCGACACGCTTACGTCGCTGGAAAAGAGTTTACTCCAAAAAGAGATAACAAAACTAGCGGATATGTTTCCGGAGCAACCTTTACCAGACTGACGGAAACAAATATTACAAGCCGAGATCACATCTCATGGATACTACAAAACCACTACGATTGGAAGCCAGACAAGCTGACGAAAGAGGGCAAAGCAGTTATCGACGAACCAGTCTTGAAGGAGATCGGGTCAGAGATTTCTATGCTGTTCCTGAGAGCATTGACGGTAACGAAAATGCTTGGGATGCTCTCGAACGGCGTGAACGCATGGCTGAAGCTTGTTACGAAATCTAGTCGTATTCACCATCACTGCTCCATAACAACAAATAGCCACAGAGCTAGTCACCGAAAGCCAAACATCTCACAGACTCCGAGTGATCATGAAATTAGACAATTATTTAAACCCTCTCCGGGTCTTGTTATGGTCGGGGCTGACCTTAAGTCTATCGAGTTGCGCGTACTTGCCCATCTCTTGGGAAAGTTTGACAACGGACGTTATGCGGAAATACTTCTCAACGGAGACATTCATCAGGTCAATGCCGACGCAATTGGAATCTCAAGGAAACAAGTTAAAACAATCACTTACGGATGGCTCTATGGGCAATCTGATACCGGGATCGGACTAAGCTTTGACTCTTCATTAACACAAGAAAAGGCAAAGAAGAAAGGAGCAGAGATACGTGATGCCTTTGTCAAAGCAATTCCTGGCATGGACAGACTACTTGCAGGTGTCAACGCAGCAGCTCAGCGTGGTTACATCTTTTCGATTGACCGAAGAAAGATTGTTGTAGACAGCAAACACAAGTGCCTTAACTACATTTGCCAGTCATCGGCTGGAGTCATCTCGCGTCGTTGGCTGTATCAAGCATACGAGCTAATGAAAGAGAAAAACTTGAAGGCACATCAACTAGGGTACATTCACGATGAACTCCAATACGAGTGCGACCCGAAACATTCACCCGAACTAAAATTTATTCTTGAATATACAGCTAGAACTGCAGGAGAGTATTACAACCTCCGCTGTCCAATCGAAGCCGAAGCAACACAAGGCAAATCCTGGGCAGAAACGCATTGATACACGCAGGCTTGGTGATATTGCTGAACAGGTTGTTATGTCTGAAGCACTGAAACGTGGTGCAGAAGTCTACAAAAACATTTCAGCTACAGGTAAGACAGATTTAGTCTTGCACTACAAAGGCGAAACACTGCATGTTGATGTAAAGATGATGAAGTTTTGCAAGGTCCAACAGTCTCACAAAAGCTACGGAAATCGCAAAGCGGTTGTGGCGCGTGTATTAGTCAACCCAGATACCTGGGAATGCCGATGGGTGATGCGCAAAGAGCCGAAAGGCTGGGAGACATTTTGGTCATGAAACTATTAATTGATGCAGACTTCATCTGCTACAAGTCATGCGCAGCGGCTGAGACTGAGATTGACTGGGGTGATGATGTGATCATGGTAACCAGCAAGTTTAGCGATGCGTACACAAATGTGCTTAAGGAGATCGGTAAGATCCTCGAAGCATTTATGTGGGACCAACCTGAACCAATTCTGTTCTTTAGCGACTCAAAAAATTTCAGAAAGAAAATTTACAGCGATTACAAAGGTAACCGCAACCGTAAAAAGCCTTGTGGTTACGTTCGCGTAATCAATGAGCTGACCAAGACGTATGAAGTCATCCGTATGCCAGAGCTTGAGGCAGACGATGCAATGGGCATCTATGCAACGGCAAACCCTGGAAACATAATCGTGTCACCTGATAAGGATCTAATGCAGATTCCAGGCAGGGTTTACAACATGAAGGAAACAACGCTTGTCACTGAAGACGATGGTGCTAGGTGGCATTTGATTCAAACAATGGCCGGAGACCAAACCGATGGCTATGGCGGAATCCCCGGAATCGGCGTGAAAAGAGCAGTTACTATTTTTGAAAAAGAAGGTTACAGCTGGGAGACAGTTGTTAAGACATTCAAGTCTAAGGAATTAGACGAAGAGGATGCATTGATGAATGCTCGCCTAGCAAGAATCCTTACAGCTACAGACTATGACACAGCAAACCAACGGGTCATTCCCTGGACCCCCACCGCCGATTATCGAATTGACGATGGAACAGGAGTTCAAACTCCGGCGTCTTGACGATCTGCTGGACAAGGCAGACAAGAAAGACATCATCACATTATTCATGGCATTGCAACGTCAATGCTTTGCTCTCAGTAACACCGTTAGTAATTTAGTAAAACAATGGCCGATTCACCCAGCTATTACACCCGCGGAGAAATAGAAGTCTGGGACTTTATTCGTGACCAAGATCTTAACTATCATCTCGGCGCAGCACTTAAGTATATTTGCCGAGCCGGTTACAAGAATGCTGAAACGAAAGCGGGAGACCTTAAAAAAGCTATCAACTATATTGAAAATGAGCTGCAACACACACCAACACCACCTACAGAAATCGAGCCTTTCCGACATGGCTCAGCAGTTCCGTACCGCTTACGGCGTGCCGAGTGGGGGGAATCATCGCGAGATGCAACTGGATCTGATTCGTGAGGAATATCACGAATTCTGTGAAGCACACAGGAAGAAGACAGACCAAGAAACTTTGAAGGAGCTAGCTGATCTTGTATATGTAGCCTTTCAATACTCAGAAAATGCCGACTGGGATCTAGAAGAAGCGCTGAAGCGTGTTCATCTATCTAATCTCAGCAAACTAGGACTTGATGGAAAGCCGATCAAAAGATCAGACGGAAAGATCCTGAAAGGTCCAAACTACGAACCACCCAACTTAGACGATTTAGTTCAATGACAAGTTTGATTGCTAGAACTGGTAGGGTACAAGATTGGATTGACAATCCCGATGGACGACTCCCTGTTAGCTGTACAGTTTTCGACTGTTTAGATTCAATGGAGGGTCGCGATGGCATTCAATCTAGCTGGATCTACGCCTCATTCGCGCTCAGAAATGCTGCGGGTGTTGCAGTGCATCTCTCAAAACTCAGACCAAAAAACACAGACAACGGCAAGGGCTTGGTTAGCTCAGGCCCAGTATCATTCGGAAAAATACTTTCTTCGATAAATGAAACTTTGAGGCGCGGTGGTTTATACAAATCAGGAGCGATTGTCCTGCATATAAATCTTGAAAATGACGATATTATGGAGTTCATCACTACACCCCGCGATGAACTTCCTTGGGTCAAACGATGTGTTGATCTCGATGAAGACATGTGGAATGCTGCGCCAGCAGAAGTCAAGGATGCCCTTCTGTTTGGCATTAAAAGCGGTGACATCTGGTTGAACAAAATTAAATACAATAAGCTGGGTGAACAAGTTTTTGGTAACGTATGTTTAGAGGTATATATACAACACAGGGGCACTTGTTTGCTCCAACACGTATCATTAGGAGCTTGTGATTTTGATGATATTCCTAATGCCTTCACTCAAGGAATGACAGAGCTTTGTGAGTTACATGGCAAGACTGGTGTTGGTGAATCTGGAGAATACTTGTCGCCTGAAGTAGACCGCCAAGTTGGACTTGGGATGCTCGGATTGGCAAACCTTTTGCGCCGGTACGGAATCACGTACGAACAGTTCGGTCGAGCATTGGAGTATGTCAACACTGGACAAGTTGTTGCATCACCTGCATACGAATTAGCTTTGCAACTGCAGAAGGGAATCAACCAATCGGCAGAAATTGCAAGGTCTTACAACATGGATAGAGCCTTCGCTATCGCTCCTACAGCTAGCTGCTCCTATAGGTCTAAAGATCTAGACGGCTTCACATCAGCACCAGAGATTGCGCCGCCGATCTCACGTACTGTAGACAGAGACTCAGGCACGTTCGGTGTCAGCACTTATGAGTACGGCGACGTAGAAATTGCAGAAGAAGTCACTTACACAGTATTCCGTAAAGTAGCAGACGAAATCATGAAGATGTTAGATAAGACCGGACTGCTGCACGGCTACTCTATGAACTGGTGGAGTGACATGGTAGAGATGAACGAAGCCTTCATCGAGGACTGGCTTGATTCACCACAGACATCTTTGTACTATGCACTTCAGGTCATGTCGAATATCCAAGACAAGTCGAGTGCGTATGCGCTCTTAGATGAAAAAGAGATTGATGACTATATCGCAGACCTATTCACAAAAGAAACACCCACTGAATCTAATACTATGCAATGTGATTGCCAAGAATGAAAAACCCCTATCAAAAACTAATCGAAAAGAAACGCACTTGGAGTCCTGTGCGTCCTGTGAAAGGCAAGGTCCGTGAAGGATCAGAAGAAGTCTTGTCTAGAGCGTTGGCGTTGCGTCACATGGAGTTGCCTGTAGGTGACTTCATCACAGATGCTCTTGAGAAAAATGTACCTGATGCAGCAAGAGAACTGCTTTTGTCTAATGTAAAAGATGAAGAGCGTCACGATATTGCATTGGGATATATTGCCGATGCACACGGCGTGAATGAAAAGGATGAAGCAGAAGCATTGCGTATTCGTGATGCATGGATTGCACATCCAGACCACACTATTGTAAAAGCTATGGTAGCTGAACGGTCAATCTTTTTTTGTCTTTTACCCCTGATGAGGTTTAACGGAGATGCAGGATTTAGAGGAGCATCGGCCGACGTGTCACGAGACGAAGTTATCCACGTATCTTCTAATTCCCTTATTTGTAGGGAGTTGGGGCTTGATATCAGTGACAGTCTTGATCGCCTCCGCCTGGCCACGATTCATTGGGTGATGCAGCCACTGTCTGCTACAAACCCAGACAAGTATTTGAACAAACGCTTCTGGCTTGAATCATCTAATAATTTGATGTATCAAGGGAAGGCACCACAACTGACCGAAACTAAAGCAGGCAGAATGCCGGCGTTCTTTGAACATGATGCAAGGAATCTCCCCCAATATGCTTGAAGCCTTTGGCATGGAAGCACGGGCAGTCTTGGCACAAATGGAAGAGAGGTTTCCACCACTCACACCCTCTCCTGAAGACACAATCGAAAAGATTATGTACCGCTCCGGTCAACGATCAGTTGTCGAGTGGCTAGTAAACCGACTAGAAAACAACGATGGCTAGACGTAAAAAGTCGAAAAAGAAACTAAAAAAGATTTTTGACAAAGGATCTAAAGCTCGTAAACGAACGAGAAGGGCTCTTAAAGATGAAAAGCTGACCAAAAGAGAGCTACTAAAAGTTGCTAAGGCCGGTGGTTCAAAAAAACAACTACAGAAACTGAGAAAAAGCGCTCGCGGCAGCAAAATCAAAATAAGCAAAAAAGTAAATCAAAGAAAAGAAGTCAGGCAGATTTTCAGGAAAGCCACTAAAACAAGAACAGCTTCTAATCAAACAAAAAAAACCAATAACAAAAATAAATCTCTACTCAAAAAAGTAAAAGCTGACGGTGTAGTCACAAAGAGAGAGATTAAAAAGCTAGCTTCTAAAGGAGTAAAAGATAAAAGAATTAAAAAACTTACAAGTAATACTAAACTAAAAATTAGAAAAAACACCAATAAATCTCTAATCAAAAAAGTGAAGGCTGACGATAAAGTCACAAAGAAAGAGATTAAAAAGCTAGTTTCTAAAGGGGTAAAAGACAAAAGAATTAAAAAACTTACAAGTAATACTAAACTAAAAATTACAAAAAAAGCACAAAAAGCTGCAGACAAACAAACTGCATTTATTAAAGTAAAAAAAGCACCGCCTAAATCTGAGCGACCCAATCTCAGCAAAAACTTTGACAGGAAGAAAGCCCGAGAAAAAGTCAGCACTAGGTTCAACAAGTTAGCAGCTGAGTACAAGGGACCTGAACGTATGAAGCTGGGTATCAAGGATATTGGTAAGCGTCCTAAGTCTGTCAAACAATATGACAAGCTAGGACGTAATGAATACTTTAAGTCGATGCGATCACGTATTGCTGAAAGATACCTGGGCAATATGGGTAAGGATGGTACTGAAAAGAATATGAAGATGACTCAAAAAATGTTGAAGTCTACAAGTCCAAAGACTCCAAACTTCGATAAAGTTAAAGCACCTTATTCTAAAGTCCTAGACAAACTACGTACAAGCCTTGGCGGCGCTACTGATTACAAAGCTTCGTTGAAGATGACGAAGCAAAAGCTTACAAAACCGCCTTCGGTAAACGAAGACAAATTGAAAAAAAAAGGAGAACAGTATTTAGTCACGTAACATGACAGCTCAAACACGATACGAAGCTCTCAGTTCTGACCGAAACCAATTTCTACACACCGCAATCGATGCTTCAAAGCTGACGTTGCCATACCTGATCAAACAAGACGAGGACAACAGCGCACATAAGACGTTGCTGACTCCTTTCCAATCGGCTGGTAGTGCTGGTGTCAGCACCTTGGCAAGCAAGCTGATGCTTGCACTGCTCCCGCCGCAAACAAGCTTCTTCAAACTACAGCTAGATGAAGCGGGTTTGATGGATCAAGACATTGACCCGCAAGTTCGTAGTGAACTTGACCTGTCATTTTCTAAAATTGAACGCACCATGATGGAAGCTATTGCTGCTTCTGACGATCGCGTCGTAGTCCATCAGGCAATGAAGCATCTGGTTGTAGCTGGAAATGCTTTGATCTACATGGCAAAAGATAAGCTTAAGTTATATCCTTTGAATCGGTATGTTGTAGATAGAGATGGTCTAGGCAATGTAATTGAGATTGTAACAAAAGAACGGGTCAACAAAAAGATTGTTGAGGCGCTAGTTCCTGACCTTAAGGTACTTGATAAGCGCAACGACGAAAGCTATGTTGGCACTGGACAAAACAATCAGTGTGATGTCTATACGCATGTGCGTCGTGACAACAATAGGTTTATTTGGCACCAGGAAGTATATGGAAAAGTTATACCTAGGTCACAAGGTAAATCACCACTAGATACAAATCCTTGGTTGGCACTCAGGTTCAATTGTGTAGACAATGAACCATACGGTCGCGGCAGAGTAGAAGAATTCATGGGTGATTTGCAGTCTTTAGATGCACTCAGCCAAGCAATTATTGAAGGCTCAGCTGCAGCAGCAAAGGTTGTATTTACTGTCAGTCCTTCTGCTACAACTAAGCCAAGCACATTAGCAAAAGCTGGAAACGGTGCGATTGTTCAGGGTAGGCCAGATGATATTGGTGTAGTGCAGGTCGGTAAAACTGCTGACTTCAACACTGCATATCAAATGATTCAACAGCTTGAGCGACGTGTAAATAGTGCCTTCCTCGTGATGCAGGTTCGCAACAGTGAACGAACAACAGCTGAGGAAGTGCGTATGACACAGATGGAACTAGAGCAACAGCTCGGTGGATTGTTTAGTCTGCTGACTGTTGAGTTCCTTGTTCCTTATCTAAACCGCAAGCTGTCTGTATCACAAAAGTCAGGCGACATTCCTAGGCTGCCTAAGAATCTGGTAAAGCCAACTATTGTTGCTGGTGTCAATGCACTAGGTCGCGGCCAAGATAGAGAGTCGCTCGGCATGTTCATGCAAACTATTGCACAGACAATGGGCGGCGATGCAATCGCTCAGTATATCAATCCTGAAGAAGTTATCAAACGCCTGGCTGCTTCGCAAGGCATTGACACTTTGAATTTGGTTCGCGGTATGGAGGAACGTCAAGCTGAACAAGAGCAAGCTGCAGAGCAACAGAACCAACTGGAGCTTACTAAGCAGGCAAGCAAGTTTGCACAGATTGCACAGGAAGACCCCGGCGAACAAGGTGAAGCTCCTGTACCTCCACAAGTATTACAACAACAAACCCCAGAATAACAACCACCCATGGCAGAAGAACTTACCATCAATGGTGAAGACATCACTGAAGGTCTGACTGCAGACGAACAAGAGTCTCTGCAGATCGGTGAGCAAATGGAGCAAGAGCAAGAATCATTGCTTGCTGGTAAATATAATTCTCCTGAGCAACTCGAAGAGGCATACCTAGAGCTACAAAAAAAACTAGGTAGCCGAGAACAAGAGGAAGAAGTTGAAGAAGATGTAGAGCAGGTTTCTGAAGAGTACGACGAAGACAGCGAACAAGTTGATGGTCTTACTGATGAGGATGTAGAAGCTCTACAAGAAATGGCAGGCGGAGAACAAGCATACGGTGAGATGCTGGAGTGGGCGCAAAACAATTTCAGTGAAGAAGAGATTGATCTCTTTGACGCTGTCATTGACGGCGGCGACCCAGCTGCTTGTTTCTTTGCCGTACAAGCCTTGATGGGACGATTCAGCGACTCGCAAGGATATGACGGAGAGCTGTTGACTGGTGGCGAATCAGCGCCAACGTCTACTAATGCATTCCGTAGTCAAGCGGAACTCGTAGCGGCTATGGCAGACCCACGTTATGACACTGACCCTGCTTATCGAGATGACGTTTTGATGAAACTCGAAAACTCTGACATTGAATTTTAACCATGCCTTACGGACCTGGAACATACGGATCAAAGGTGGGCCGTCCGCCTGCAAAGAAGAAAAAGCCACTTAGCCCTAAGCAAAAAACAATTGCACGGATGGCCGGTAACCCAAACAAGATCGACGCAAAAGATCTCAAGAAACTACGCAGAGGTAAAAAGTAATGCCGCATAAAGGTAAAGGATCTTGCGGTGGCAAGAAAGGTGGCAAAGGTGGCTACAA